>Ga0255354_1000102_pt1 | contig 48971 bp, 36 predicted proteins | sample HBST50metaG_FD_189942 | JGI IMG/M metagenome (GOLD analysis project Ga0255354, IMG submission 189942) | Peat soil microbial communities from Stordalen Mire, Sweden - H.B.S.T50 | ecosystem: Environmental > Terrestrial > Soil > Wetlands > Peat | place: Sweden: Norrbotten County, Stordalen Mire...
GGCTTGGGCTCCTCTTTCTTTTGCCCCGCACCTTTGCCTGCCTCCGGCTTGGCTGCCGACTCCGCAGTGGGCGGCGGAAGCGCTTTGCTCTCTACTTTGCCCGCCTGCGCCTGAGCCAACAATTTGTCGAGCCCCAGCAACTTCAGTTCCCACGCACCCTGCGGCGTCTCCGCCGCGACCGTCACCTCGGCCTCGACAGTCAGAAAGCCGCGCATCTCGATGCGAATCTTCCAAACCCCGTCGGCAAGGTCCGCAAACTCATAGAGTCCCTGCCGGTCGGTAACTGCTGACTGGTGCTTGTCACCCTGCGCGACCGTGACCTCCGCCCCCGGCACCGGCACGCCAGAGAAGAAGACCTGCCCGTGATACTCCGAGGCTGCTGCAGCGCTGGACAGAGCCAGCGGCAAGAGCAACAGCAAAAGACGCAGACACCTCTCCATTCGCCACCAGAACAAGGCACACTCCGCAAACAAACTTCGCTGGGATAGAGTTTTGTTGCCGTGTTTTCCGGCCTAACTCTCGTGGTCTCCCAGTCCTCGCAATTGGGGCCTGGGAGACCCGGCATTGGTGCAACGACACAAGGTCAAAACGCTAATTGGCCGAAGGCTTTTCGACGTGGTCCAGGACATACACCGCAACCGGTGTCTTCTCCACGTCCATCTTCAGGCCCAGCTGCTCCTGAAGGGCCGTGAACAACGGCGGCGGCGCATCGGCTGCATCGGTGGGCGGAGGCACCTTGATGCCCATCCCGCCAAACTGCGACTCATCCGGCGTCCACTTGAGCTGAAAGTCAAATTTCCCAGTAAGAGCGGTGTGATCCACCACTGGGCGGTCCAGAACCGCGGACTGCATCAGTTGCGAAAAGTCCGCCATCGTGGCGTTGCGCACATTAAGAACGCCGAGCTTCGTGAAGAAGAGGCCGGGCAGACCATTGGGATCGCTCTCGTTCTTGTTCATCTTCGTGCCGCTCTTGGCCACTGCCAATACGTAAGCCGAGAGTTCCTTCTTGTCCTGGTGGAACTTGAGCTGGAAGCGGTCGGCAAGCAGTTTCTGCAACATGCTTTTCAACTGCTTATCATTGGGCGTGCCGGGCGTATCGGGCTGGGCCTCAATATCCCACTTCTCCGTGGTCATCCAGTCCGGACCGCCCACAATCTGTTTGTCCTGCAGGCCGTAGGCAAAGCTCACCAGAGCGGTCAGCGTGGTGTTGATGGTACTAAACTTCTGCCCCCGCACCAGGATGGCCTGGCCCTGCTCCTCCGGCTTGGCGGGCTTCACCGTTGCCACTTCAAAACTGGGATCGGCGTCGGCGGCCATGGGCGGAATTTTGGCCGGAGGCTCAGGGATAGTCCAGACCGTATCCTGTGTCGCCCGTTCGAAGACCAGCGGAATTGAGTTGTCTCCCTGTTTCGATGTCCCGGTAATCGACTTTCCGTCGGCGGACATCTTGCCCTCATAGGAGAGGTCGTAGGCCTGGATGGCGTACTTCAGCACCTTGTCCTGGAATGTAATGGAAGTGGTAGGAACACCCTGCCCGCTCTGGTCGATGCTATAGAAGAGAGCCTTCAACTCACCCTTGTCCCCGGTGGTGATCTTGAGGACCGTGCGTAAATCCTTCCCCGCCGCGGGAACATGCAGCGTTCCCTGCCAGGTATCGACAATACTCTGGGCCGGAGCCGCTGCCGCGGCCTGAGCCCTCGCCAAAGGAGCATAGGCCCCACCTGAAGCGGCCAGAAGGAACGCAGCGGTAATCGAGGCCAAGCCCGCCAGCACTCTTCTGCGGGACCCGGATGTACACATAGCTCTTTGATGCAGCATGAAAACCATCCTTATCTGTGCGTGGAATCTAAAACTCCAGAGACACAACCCAGCGCTGATTTCTTGATCTTGATGAGAATACACTCAAAGGACGCATTTACGTCCCATTCGTTTACGCGGTTCCATGTTTTTTGTTATCCGCAGTCTGCTTCGATCTCTTCAGCAATGTTAAAGAACCAAGAACACAATCTGAGCGTGCCCATCCGACGCGTCCTGCCGAAGGCTCGACTTACTCAAAGCCCCTTGCTCCCACGAAACTCCCTGACTACATCCGCGGGAGCGCGATGCTGACCGTCGATCGCTTCATTCATGGCGCGTATATCACCCGCGGTCACTTTTCCGGCGAGAGCGTCAAGAGCTGTCTGAATCTGTGGCCATCGCTGCAGCGCCTCCTTGCGGACCAGCGGGACAGCCTGGTAGGGCGGAAAATAGTGCCGGTCATCCTCAAGAGCGGTGAGCCCGAAGACCTGAATCGGCCCATCGGTGGAGTTAGCGGCAATCATATCCACCTGGTGCGCATTGAGCGCGCGGTAGAGCAAGCCAAGGTCCATGGTGCGCGGCGCAGCGGAGAATTTGAAACCGTAAGCGGCGCTCAGACCCGGCAGGCCATCAGGACGTTGCTCGAATTCGTATCCGACTCCCAGGCGCCATTGCGGCGTGTAGGGCGCGGCCTGACTCAGTGCCGTCAAATGCAATCGACGCGCGTCGTCGCCGCGAATCACCATGGCAAAGGTGTTCTCGAATCCAAGCGGTTCGGCGACGGCGATGTGATAGCGCGAGGCATAGAGCTGGCGAACTGTCGATAGCACCGCCTGCGGCGCGCGACCTGATGGCTGGTCCGGAAGCTTCTGCTTGAGAATGGCAGTGAACGCTGTTCCGGTGTATTCCACATAGGCGTCGATCCGTCCCGACACCAATGCTTGCTGACAAATGTAACTCCCCGCAAGATAGAAGCGGCGTTCGACCTTAAGATTCGACTTAGCCTCAATCTCCTGCGCCAGTAACTCGCCAAGCATCACCTGTTCGGTGAAGTTCTTGGCGCCAATCACCGGGTGGTCGGGCCGCGGCGGAGAACACCCCGCGAGGAAGATGAAAACAGCGGCCGCAATGGCAATCGAGAGCGATCGAATCATCGCGCAGAACCTTCGGGAGCTGGGACGCGGAACCTGTGTTCGAGCAGACCGAGCGCCGCATCCGCGCCGAGCGCTAGCAACGCCGCGGGAATGGCTCCAGCCAACACCAGGCGGTTATCGACCGAAGCCACGCCGCGGAAGATCAGCTCGCCCAGCCCGCCCGCGCCAACGGCTGCGGCAATGGTGGCGATGCCGATACAGGTGACCGTCGCGGTCCTGAGACCGGCGAGAATGAACGACGCTGCAAGCGGCAATTCGACCTTGAAGAGCCGCTGTCCATCGGTCAGTCCCAAGGCGCGGGCGACCTCAATGACTGCGGGATCGATGGCGCGGATTCCGGCATAGGTGTTGCGCAGAATCGGCAGCAGCGCGTAGGCGGTAAGCGCAAGAATGGCGATGCGCGCGGCACGATCCCCCAACCAGGGCAACGGCAGCAGGAAACCGAACATGGCGAGCGAGGGAATTGTTTGCAGCACATTGGCCACGCCGATCACCGGCCTTGCCCATCGAGGGGAGCGAGTAAGAGCAATGCCTGCGGGCACCGCGATCGCCGTGGCAAAGAGCATGGCTGCCCCGGTGAGCCAGAGGTGCTCCACAGTCAACGTGGCGATTTCGCCGCCGTATTGCATCAGAACACTCGAGTTCATGCGCGCTGCTCCGGGACCTGGCTTGTTGGATGTGAGTTCTCCTGGCCGGCGCCGGGACCATGGCGATGAAAGGCCCGCACATAGGCAGAAATCTCCAGTTGGCGAGAGCGCAGGAATTCATCCGGTGCGAGGTTGCCCACTAGTCTTCCTTCGTCCAGCAACACGATACGCCGCCCAAGATAGAGCGCTTCATCCAGATCGTGCGTCACCAGCAGAACCGTCTTCTGCAAGCGGCCGAGCAGGTCGCGGAGCATCTCCTGCATCTCGCTACGCGTCAGAGGATCGAGCGCCCCGAAAGGCTCATCCATCAGCAGAATACTCGGCTCGGCGGCCAGGGCGCGGGCCAGTCCGACGCGCTGGCGCTGCCCGCCGGAAAGCTGATGCGGAAAGCGGTGGGCATAGGTGGCCGGGTCGAGCCCAACAGCACTGAGCAGATCGTGGCTGCGCCGGGTGCGCTCGGGACGCGGCCGGCCCTCCGCTTCCAACACCAGGCCGACATTGCGTTCAACTGTGAAGTGCGGGAAAAGCCCCGTCTCCTGAATCACATATCCCATGTTACGGCGCAGGGAAATGAGGTTGGCGTCGCGAACGCTTTTCCCAAACAGAAGCACTTCCCCACTGGAAGGCTCGACCATGCGATTGGCGGTGCGCAACAGGGTCGTCTTTCCCGAACCGCTGCGGCCCAGAACGGCAGTGATGGTGCCTTCCTCGACAGAAAGCGAAATGCCGTCCAGCAGCAGCCGCCCCTGGGGAACCGCAACGGTTAGATTCCTGAACTCAATGGCTGCGCTCATCGCCCTCACATTCTTCGTCTCACCAGTGTAAGGGGGGAGCCTTCCATCCAGAAAGACTTGCAGGATTGCCGATGCAAATGCACCTGAACCCGTCTGCGCTTGTGCGCTCCCGCGTGGCAATTACCGCCCGCTACTCTTAAGATTTGTGAAGCTCCGTGCCCCATCCATTCCGCGTTTTGTGCGGAAAGGGTGGGAAAGCACCATGAATTCGTTTCATGCCGGATCAATAATATTTGTAAAGCAGGGTGCGGTTGCCTGGGACTGTGCGAAACTTGGTGCCGGAAAGCATTGCGGGCGGATCCCAAGTCGGTTGAAATGAAAACTGGCGAAATACAGAAAGAATTATCGCTTCTGCTCGTCGACGACGACGCAGAGTTGTGCGGGATGATGAAGGAGTTTTTCGCTGAAGCCGGGCATCGGCTGGACTGCGCCTACAACGGGCGGGAAGGCCTCTCCTGCGCACTGAACGGCGGATACGATCTTATGATTCTCGACGTGATGCTGCCGATCATGGACGGCATCGCGGTGTTGCAACAGTTGCGGCGCCGCAAGAATCTGCCGGTGATCATGCTCACGGCGCGCGTGCAACAGCAGGACAGAATCCTGGGCCTGAATAGCGGGGCCGACGACTATCTTCCCAAGCCCTTCGACCCCGACGAGTTACTCGCGCGGATACGGGCAGTGCTGCGGCGAACCGATACCGCAGACCAGACCAGTACGGCAGTCACCATCGGCAACATCCGGGTCAATGCGGCGACGCGCGAGGCGTGGATCTCCGACTCGCCGGTGGAGTTGACCGCGATGGAGTTCGACCTTCTGGAAATGCTGATGCGCTCGGCCGGCCGCGTTGTATCGCGCGATGAGATCACGCAGGCCCTCTTCGAGCGCGAGGCAACCCCGTACGATCGCTTCCTCGATGTTCACATCAGCCATCTGCGCAAGAAGTTGAATGGCGGCCGCCGCCTGATTCGCACCGTTCGCGGAGTGGGGTATGTCTTTGCCAAAGCTGTTTAAACTGTTGCCCACAAAGTCTCTCTATTACGCAATTCTTCTGGCGATGTTGGGAATCCTGTCGCTTTCATTTCTCGTCTTTCATGCCATCTCCGATCGCATGCAGAAGACCAACATCGATCCCATATTTGAGCGCTTCGATGAAATGCAGTTGGAAAATGGGCGCGCAGCCTTGAGCAGCGGCGGGCCCAAGGCGCTCGGGGACTACATGGCCAGCCTGGACCGGATCTTCGGCGGATCTCACTTTCTTCTCGATTCGCACGGCATCGATCTCGTCTCCGGGGAAAACAAAGCTTCGCTGCTTCCTCCTCCCCCGTCTACCCAATCCCGTATCCAGTTGCACGGCCGCTGGATCATCACCCGCAGGTCAGTGGACGGACAGTATTGGTTTGCCGTGCTCGGCCACCTCAACCGGATGCAAATCTGGACATTTCTTCCCTATTACTTCCTGGTGATTGGCTCGACCGGCGCCCTGTGCTGGCTGGCCGCAGCAGGCGTCGTTTCTCCCATCCGGAAGATCGAGACAGCCATTGCGCAATTCGGGCAAGGCAACCTGTCGGCGCGCGTGAATGCAACACGTCAGGATGAGATCGGGCAACTGGGACGCTCGTTCAATAAGATGGCCGAGCGACTCGAACACCTGATCGCCAACGAGCGCAGGCTGCTTGGAGATATCTCCCACGAGTTGCGATCGCCGCTCGCACGGTTGAAATTCGCCATCAAGCTGGCTCGCACTTCCCCGAACAGCAAATCCGCGCTGGATCGCATCGGGCGCGATGTGGACCGCATCGCGTCGCTGGTCGCCGACATTGTGCAGATCACCTTCATCGAAGAGAATCCAGCGCTGCAGACTAACGAGAGCGTACCGGTGGCAGAGATCGTCGAAGAAATCGTGCGCGACTGCGCACTGGAGGCCCAGTTTCGCGGTTGCACCATCGACGTCAGCGGCCACGTTAATGGCGAGATCCTCGGCAATCGCGAACTGCTGCGGCGCGCCGTGGAAAATGTGCTGCGCAATGGAATTCGCTACTCGCCGGAACAATCAGTGGTGCATCTTTCCATCGCCGAAGATTCCCACAACGTGACGATCGCCATACGGGATTACGGTCCGGGCGTTCCCGAAAATGCACTCAATCGCATCTTCGATCCGTTCTTCCGTGTGGAAGAAGCGCGGGACACCAATAGTGGAGGATCGGGCCTGGGCTTGTCGATTGCAAAACGTGCCATCCTACTGCACCACGGCACCATCTCCGCAGAAAACGCTTCGCCGGGCCTGTGCGTGCGGGTTGCGATCCCATTGGCTGCCCGTATCGCAATGCGGGAAGTCTCGCTACCTATCGCATGAGCACAATGGCACTTAAGAATTCTTAAGGTTCAACGCTTGCCAACCATAGTGTAATTTCGTTAATGCCCACCGCATCAGAAAGAATCGCGAGGCATTTTGAGGAGATACATATGAAGCGTTTCTTTGGCTTTGCACTGATGCTCGCTCTGTTGTCCGCGCCTGCTTTTGCCGGCGGAAACACCCAGACGCTTAACCTCTCGGGAGCCGTAACCATTGGATCGACCCAACTCTCTGTGGGAGATTGCAAGGTAACGTGGACCGGCGCAGGCCCCGACGTTCAGGTCACTCTCACGCAAAAGGGTAAGGCCCCTGTCACAGTGCCGGCAAAGCTGCTCAAGGCGAAGAATGGCCACAAGGCGGTCACCACCAACACCAAGGGTGGAGTTGACATTCTGCAGACAATCGAACTGGACAACCTGACTCTCGTTCTGGGCAGCTAAGCGGCCTTTTGAACCGAGGCAGCACATCCTCGCCGGCGACAAGTTGAGATCTCCCCGGTTTTGCCGGTAATCTTTTCATTTTTCATACAATCTGTAGGATTCACGATCCTGTTTATGCGCACCTTCCTCTCCCCTTTCCCCTCAAGGAATGGGGAGTTTTTTTGCGAATTGGCGGCTGCGAACGTCAACTGCTTCGCTCAGTCGGTCGTGTATCTGATCTCGAGGCTGCGGATCCGGTAGCAGGAGTAAGACAGCACCACGGCAATCAGCGCCATCAGGCCCAGCGTCGCAGCCCATCCGGAAACCGGCTCGGTCTCAACGGTCAGAAGCGCGAAGATGCCCTCCCCTTGGACTGTGATCGGCATCAGGTGGCGAAGATAGGATGCAACGCTGATCTTCTGCAGCAGAGAAGGCAGAACCGGATTGATTGCCTCCCATCCGAAAACGAGCATCGCGGCAGGAGTCGGATTGCGGAAGATCATGCTCAGCAGGAGAAAGACCGCGCCATATCCAAGGCAGGCAAGAACGACGATGGCCAGATAAGCGCCCAACTGGCCCAGCCCCGGCCCGTTGAAAACATAGTCGTGTCCGGCCGCGCCGTAGGCAGCATACATCAATGCAAAGTCGGCAACGACCGCGCCTCCAAACAGAAGCAACGCGCTGGAAGAGCCGGCGGCAAATTTGGCCAGTAGCAAAATCTCCCGCCGCACCGGAGAGAGAAGGTAAAAGTGCAAGCTGCGCTCGATCATCTCTCCGCGAATCAATCGCGAGAAGATCCCCAGGCAGCCGAAGAACACGCCAAGACGAATGTAATAGAACTGTACGACGCCAGCCAACACGTTAGTGTCTTCGCCCATTGAAAAAGCAAAATGCCGATCGATCAATAAATGAATGAGGATGATGACCGTTGGAATGAAGGCGAGAAAGTAGATCCAACTCGCTCGCCACGAGAAGAGATTCCTTCTGACCTCGATGGCCGTCACACGACGCGCCTGGATCCACCACAGGCTCCACGGCTGCTGCGCCAGATGGCTTGTGAACTTCGCGACTCTCTCTGCAATCATGACGCGCTCCCATTCGATCCGATCAGGTATTGATAGATGGCGTTGGCATCGTCGTCCGCCGGCGCAACCGTTTCGATTTTGATGAGCCCTTCGACCGCGATCCCATTCAGCAGTGAGTAGAACTGGTCGATGTCTCCGGTGCGCAGGAAGACGCCTCGTCCGTCCGCATGCAGTCTTGCTTCGACGCAGTGATTCATCGAGAACATCTTTGCAGCCAGAAGCTCTGGATGGTCGCAACGCACCAGGACCTGCATCGGCTTGTCGCGCACTTCCTGGCGGACCTGATGGATATTGCCTTCTGCAACCAGGTAGCCGCCGGTGATGAGAACCACGCGGTCGGAGATCCTGTCCACCTCATCGAGAATGTGACTGGAGATCACCAGGTGCATGCCCTGCCGGCCGAGTTCCTCAAAGAGCGCCAGCGATTCCGCGCGCGCCATGGGGTCCAGCCCGTTCAGGGGCTCGTCGAGAACCAGCACCCTGGGATGATGCGCGATAGCCTGCGCGAGCCGGATCTTCTGCCGCATGCCTTTGCTGTAACCCGCAATCGACCGGCCCGCCGCATCGCCAAGCTGCACGCGCTCCAGAGACTCACGGGTCAGCCCGAAGGCGTCGATCTCGCTGATCCCGTGCAGCATCAGGCTGTCGTAGATAAACTGCCATCCAGTCAGCCCGCGAGGGAAGGAATCGAACTGCGTGCAATAGCCAACGTTGCCGAAGAATTCGGTCGCATCCGCAGGAGTGAACCCCAACACCGAGACATGCCCGCTCGACGGCCGAACCAGCCCGGTCATCAGGTTCATGAGCGTGGTTTTTCCCGACCCGTTCGGCCCGACCAGCGTGGTGATTCCCGGCGGAATGGAGAGCGAGATCCGATTCACGCCCAGGACTTCGCCGTAGAACTTCGATACATCTTCGAAAATAATCCGGTCGCTCATCCTCGAACCACCTCGCGCGCGCGGATGCGTTTGTTCAGCATCCCGATGCAGATAAAGCAGGCCGCAACCAGCATCGCGGCAATCGCCGCGGTCGGTATCGCTTGCCCCGGCCGCATCGGATCGGGTGCCCCGAGCAGCCTGCACCAAAGCTCCGTCATCAGGACCGGCATATTCAAGAGCAAGCCCCACTTGGAGCGCAAGATTGCGCTCACGATGCCGCCCACACCCGCCGGAACAAAGACCGCCGCAAAGATGATGCCAGTGGCCACCACTCTCCACTTGACCCACGAGGAAAGCGCCAGCCCGAGAATGGAGAGAAAGACAATCCAGATCACCGCTCCTGCCAGAAGCCCCGCGGCGATGGGAAGGTTCGAGAGAGCCCAGGGTTGGGGCGAGGAATAGCCCTGATAAGCAAAGAGCATCAGGCTCGGAATCCAGGTGACCAGCGAGAGTGCCGCGAAGATCGCAATGAATTTGCCCAGCACATAGCCGAAGCGCGAGATGGGATGACTGAGCAGGATCGGAAGCGCGTTGTCCGCCAGGTCGAAGGTAATCAGGCGGGGCGCGATCCAGGATGCCAGCACCAGCGCGAACCATGACTGTATCTCGAGCACCTTCAGAAAGAACGCGGCATTGATCGCAAATCCCGGCGAATTCCCTTTGGTGATCAGGAACCTGGCAATCGGATTGTTCACAAGATAGATACCAACCAGAAAGATGAGGAAAGGCATCAGGGACAGCGTAAAGAGCCCGATTGAAATCTTGGAGGACCAGACCTCCGCAAGGCCATAACGAGCCAGCACCAGGACCCGTGTCCAAAGCGGAGTGACTCGACCGGTGTAGGCGCGATAGTTGTGCTTATAGACTGACATTTTCCGGCCGCCCTCCTTCGCTATCCATTGCTCGGAGAAAGATATCTTCAAGAGAGTCGCGCCGCAGATTCATGCGCCGGATTTGGACTCCCTGCTCGGATGCAATCACATATAGATCGCGCGCCTCCATGCCTTCGGGCATGACCAGTTTGATGCGGCCGCCTGGGAAGCACGCGCATTCGCAGCCGCGCCCGCGGATATTTACCGAAAACTTTTCCGTGGCGCCCACTGTCTCCAGTTCCATAAAGTTCCGGTTCGCGCGGCGCTCTTCCTCGATATTGCAGAGCGCGGCAATGCGCCCACCCTTGAGAATCAGCACCTCGTCGCAGGTCTCGTCGATGTCGCGCAGCAGATGAGAAGAGATGAGCAATCGAATGCTTCCCTCCTTGCGAATCTCCTTGATTGCCTGAATCATCCGCTGGCGGGCCATGGGATCGAGCCCGTTGGTGGGCTCGTCCAGAATCAGCAGCCGCGGCCCGTGCGCCAGCGCCTGGGCCAGTTTGACCAGTTGCTTCATTCCCAGCGAGTAAGTGCTTACCAAGCGGTATCGCACCTCGCCCAGTCCCACGTAGAAGAGTGCCTCATGCGCGCGTTCGAGCGCTTCCGCGGCCGGCAGCCCCGCCAGTTCGGCCATGTAGCGGACAAAGTGCACCCCGCTCATATTGCCGATGAAGGAATCGTTCTCCGGCATGTAGCCGATCCCCTGGCGGATACGCGCCCTGTCGCGGTGCGCGTTGAGCCCGAAGACGGAGGCTGTTCCCTTTGAAGGCAAATGGAAGCCGAGCAAGGTATTGATCAGCGTCGACTTTCCCGCGCCGTTGGGCCCGAGCAGGCCAATGGCCTGCCCCTGCAACTCTCCCGTCAGGCCATCCAGAACGGTCCGGCCACCGAGTCGTACTTCCAAACCATCAAGATCGATGATGCCCATGTCACTCTTTTACGGTTTTTCCGTCGAAGTTGTTCCGTGAATTGACCAAAGTCCCGAGCGTCAGAAAATCGAATCCGAAAAGACGGCTATCGCTGGCGGCTTCAATGCGGTTGTCCTTGCCCCACGCGCAGATCGCGGTGGGCCTGGAATCCGCTGCCAGTTGCCGAATCGCATTCGCAGATTTTCCACTCAGCTGCGAGAGCAGCGGTGTCAGTGCCGGGCCAAGGTTCTGGTACGCGATGGCGGAGTAATTTCCATTCTCATCCTTGGGAAGCAAGGCCCGGAACGCCGCCGCATGGGAAAGGGAATTGCCGCTCCCATGCGTCTGCAGCGCCTCGACGAGCAATGCGCGATTGGGCGCGACAATCATAAAGCCGCTGGCAAAAGTATATTGCGCAATAGTAATGCCCGAGGTGACGTCGCGAACGGCATAGTAGCTCTGCGCGCCGACCTGGCTCGACTCGATGACAATGGAGTGCGCGCCCTGGCCCTGGTTCTGATTGCGAATGGCTGCTGTCAGCCGCTCCAGGGTCTGTTCGAGCCGCGCAGAATCATGGACTTCAATCACCGCCTTCCACGAGGGCGTGGGCAGCACCGGCCCATCCAGCGACAGCATAAAGTCGCCGCCGAGATTTGCCGCCAAATCGTCGCGAACGCTGATCTGCAGTTTCTCGTCGGCCTGACTCCATTTCGTATTCTGCGTGCTGCCTTCGGGCTCGGTCATCGTCATGATGTCATCGGCGATGGCCTTCGGATCCTTTGAAAGCAACGCCACCGCAAACAGCGCATTCGGCGTGACAAAATCGAGTGACCCGATGGGCGCCGGCGCGGCGAGCCAGGACGCCACGCGCTGCCTGGTTCCCGCGAATTGTAGATTCAAGTGGTTCTGCGGCAGTCCATTCAATTCACGATGCTCGGCAATCAGATAGCGAACGGCTTCCATTCCACTCTTCTCAATGGCGTCCTTGCTCTTTTGATTCGCGCGCATTAGTTCGAGTTTGTCGCCCATCATTTGATGAAGATCTGCTGCCAGAAAGATCCCGGCACCTCGGCTATATGCAGCCCCAATCTGCCTCCCAAAATCGCCCGCAGCGAATCCGCTGGCGCCCGCATTCAATTGCGCGTTCACCTGTTTCAGCGTTGCCAGGCTATTGGACAGTACAGCTTCGTGCGAACGAATGAGGGCGTACCCCGTGCCCTGTTCCTTCGCCGGGATGGACGCTCTATTCAGCGCGTCCTCGTCCATCACTACAAACCGTCCGTTGGAACTCGACGAGGCAACCTGCGACTTCAACAGATCATCCAGGCCGCTCTTCTTCACATCGGCAAGGATGGCAAAGCCGGAATTCTTGTTCTGTCTGGTTCCCACAACCACGATCTCATCGCCAAGATACTGGCTCACGTCGTGGAGTTTTCCAACCAGTGAATCCAGTTCCGCCGTGTTGCGGTTCTTTCCGCCGGCCCACCATTGCTGCAACTCCGGGCTCTTCTGTAACTGATCCTGGAAGATGGTATTGGCTTCGCTGATAAGGTCGCCGGGGTTGGGGATGCTGATATAGAACAGCGTGTCGGCGGGAACGCGCGCCAGCAGATCGCTCGTGTACCTGGGCTGCGGAAACGGGATCTGTCCGAGGCGATGTTCGAGTGCGGAGAACTGCGCCAGCAGCGGCAGGTACTTCTCGCGATCGTGGCTCCAGGCAACCTGCTGTTCGAACGGAGCGGGGCTCAGGTTGTCGCTGGTCGAGATTTGATCACCGGCATGGAGCAGCGAATCCACTCCCCCATGTGTGACGTGAACAGTGCCCTGCAACACGGCCACCCGCGACCCCTTGATCCCGGAATCGACCGAGAATACCGTGCCGGTCACTGCGACGCGACAATCGGGAGTCTTTACATATAAGTGACCAGAGGTGCGCATGGCAGCCTGCACGATTGCTGCACCATTGTCGAGGGAGACCGTCATGTTGCGTCCCCTCGCTCCCACGCTTACAACACTCCGCTCGTTGAGCTCGACCGTCGATCCGTCAGTAAGGCGAAGAACGGCGTGCGCTCCGCCGGCCGTCCGCAGGTGCTCTCCCTCACCCAATTTGTCGCCGGATTGGAGCCGGCGGTCGCCCGTATCGGAGATGCGATAGACAGCGCCGTCAATCGACTGCACCTCCGCTCGCACACCCGGAGGCACCTGCCAATAGATCTTGTACACAAAGAACGCGCAGACGAGAAGCGCGAGTGAAGGCGCAAGCGCCCAGCCGAAAACCTGCGGATGCCAGCCAAGTGCGCGGCGCACCTTGGGCGTCGACCAATCCACGGCCTCCATTCCCCTTCCGCTTTTGAACCGGCTGAGGCACGCGCCACAATCACGCAAGTGCGCCTCGACCAACAGAGCGCGCGGACCGGAAAGCTTTCCTGCCCGATACGAGCCAAGCTGCTGCTGCACATCGCCGCAGCTCTCGATGGTTCCTATCATCGGGCTGACTTGCAAGCTCTCTTCTGCGATACCGAGGCGTCCAGCCACTCGCCGGGCAGAAGCGGAAAGTTCGTCCGCGTCGGGCACAGTCATCTGCAGCGTCGCGACGGCATTCCTTAGCAGTGTCTCGTCATGATCTTTCATCGATTCCCCCGTTCAAATTCTGTGAGTCTCTGCTTCAACCTGGACCGCGCATGATGGAGAGTCACGGCGACAACCGCCTGCGAAGTTCCCATCAACATTGCGATCTCGCGGTTTCCCAACTCTTCCAGATAGCGCAACGTGAACATTTCCGCCGCTCGCGGAGGCAATTCACCGATTGCCTGCCGCAACCATTCGCCCAGTTCCCTGCCCGAGGCCTCCCTCTCGGGCGAGCTGCCCACTCCGGCCGAGGCCACGCCGGCAGCGCCCTCCAAAGGTTCTGTAGGAGCGGCCTTTCGCCTGCGCAGCAAGTCGAGCGCTCCGTTGATGGCGGCGCGGTAGAGATAACTTCCCGCATTGGTGACCGCCGGGCCGCTGCTGTTTGCCAGACGCAAAAACACAGCCTGCGTCACATCCTCCGCATCGGCCATGCTGCCCGTAATCCGATAGGCCGCGCTAAGAATGCGCCGGTGATGCTCCCCAAATAGCTCGGAGAGGCTCTCGCTGCTCGCTGTTAACGGCATGGTTGCAACACCGGCGGCCATCGGTTCACCTTTTTCACTCTTCATAGAGATGACGCGCTCCCCGTCCGATTATTAATTCCGTTCGCAATAGTTACGGTTCGGAGGCCCCACCTGTTCCCGCCGCGCACGAAGTCTGGCTCCCAACGGATGGTTAGGATGCCGGGAAAAGCCTGTAAAAAAGAACAAGAAGGCCCCAACAGTCGGGAACCGCTAACCCCTGCCGTATCATTGATCCGGCACCAAAGGTTCGCGCCGCGCCGCGCAGAGCTGAATCGAAAATGCTCTCGGCAACTCCCTCGCTTCGCGCGAGAAAAGGAACGTCCTCATGAAGCATCTCCACGCCGCCGTCCTGCTGCTGTTGAGCACCATGGCTGTCTCCGCGCAGCCTCCGCAACAGCAGCCCTACAACTGGAAGAATGTACAGATTGTCGGCGGCGGATTCGTCGATGGAGTCATCTTCCATCCCACGGCGCCCGACGTTCGCTACGCCCGCACCGACATGGGCGGCGCTTATCGTTGGGATCACTCTACCCAGCGCTGGCAGCCCATTCTGGATTGGGTGCCGTATAAGGACCTGAATCTGATGGGCGTCGAGTCCATCGCCGTCGATCCGGCCGACCCCAATCGCGTCTACCTTGCCTGCGGCACCTACACCAACGCGAGTACACCCAACGGCGCCATTCTGCGCTCGGAGGACCGCGGCCGCAGCTTTCAGCGCGCGGACGTTCCCTTCAAGTTCGGCGGCAACGAAGACGGCCGCGGCAATGGCGAGCGGCTCGCCGTCGATCCCAGCGACGGACGCTTTCTCTATCTTGGAACCCGTCACGACGGCCTCTGGCGCTCTCAGGATCACGGCGCCACCTGGACGCGGGTTGCGAGCTTTCCCGACATCACCGAAGCCGTCCCGCCGCCTCCCACTCCCGTTCCCGGCGAAACCCCCGAACAGCACTGGCAGCGCATGCCCATCCGCGGCAGCGGCATCGTCTTCGTCAAGTTCGGCGCAGTGGCCAATGCACAAGGCGCGGCGAACAGGGCTATTTACGTCGGCGTCTCTTTGATGAACCGCCCCAATCTCTTTGTCTCCACCGATGGCGGCACAAGCTGGCGCGAGATTGCCGGCGAGCCGACAGCTTATCGGCCCACTCGCGCTGCGCTCTCGGCGGATGGATTTCTCTACATCACGTACGGTTCGGCGCCCGGCCCCACGCGCATGAAAGACGGAGCCGTCTGGAAGCTCGACACTCGCGCCGGCGCCTGGACCGACATCACTCCAGACCACCCCATCGCCGGGAGCAAGGAATTCGGCTATGCTGCCGTCTCCGTCGATGCCCAACACCCGCGCACCCTGATCGTCAGTTCCTTCGGCCGTCCACATTCCGCCGGCAGCGAAGACATTTTCCGCTCCACCGACGGCGGCGCCACTTGGAAGACGATTTTTGAGAGCGGCGGCACGTACGACTACAGCGGAGCGCCCTACGTGAAGAGCACTCCCATCCACTGGCTCTTCGATATCGAGATCGACCCGACCAATGCCGATCACGCCGTCTTCACCACCGGCTACGGCGGCTGGGAGACCTCTGACCTTACCGCTTCCGATCAGGACAAGCCCACACACTGGAGCATTCTGACCACCGGCATCGAGGAGACAGTGGCTCTGGAATTGAACAGCCCCACGCAGGGCGCGCCCCTTCTTTCCGCCATTGGTGATTACGGCAGCTATGTGCATTGGGACCTGGACCGTCCTGCGCCGGAGGGAGCTTCCGCACCGCCGCGCTTGGGCAATACCACCGGAGTTGTCTCCGCCAGCCTGCATCCTGAAGTCATCGTGCGCGTCGGCAATAGCGCCGAGCACAAGCGGGGCGAAAACATCGGCTACTCGCTCGATGCGGGCCGCACCTGGAAACCCACCGCCGCCGCGCCCACGCCAGAGAGCCGCTCCGGCTCCATCGCGGTTTCCGCAGATGGCAGCACATGGCTGTGGACTCCTGAGCGCGAGCCAGCATTTCTCACCCGCGACCACGGCGCAACCTGGACCGCGGTTCAGGGACTTCCCCGCGGCCTGCGCATTCTCTCCGACCCCGTGGATTCCAAGCTGTTCTACTCCCTCTCGCTCGCAGACCGCACCCTCTACCGCAGCCGCGACGGAGGAGCCACGTTCACCGCCGAGCACCTCACGCTACCGGAAGCCGCGCCCGCATTCGACGCGTCCAGACGTGGGGACGACCGTGGTGGCCAGGACCGTATCTACGCCGCCCCGGACCGCAGCGGAGACCTTTGGCTGGCCGCTTTTGACGGTCTCTATCACGCCGTTCCTGCCGATCCAAAAGCCGGTGGCAGCACTGCATTTACACGTCTTCCCAACGTCGAGGAGATTCACGCTTTCGGTTTCGGCAAAGCGGCTCCGCACCAGCCCTATCCCACGCTCTATCTGGTTGGAACGGTTAAGGGGCAGCCGGGAATCTTTCGCTCGACGGACGAAGCGCGCACCTGGGTGAGGATCAACGACGATCAGCACCAGTGGGGACTCGTGCTGCAAATTGCCGGCGACCCAAAGCTCTACGGGCGAGTCTATGTCGGCACACATGGCCGCGGAGTTTTCTACGGAGCCCCCGCGCGTTAAATCCTTGGCCGTGTATTGTTGCACTTACGCAAAAGTGCCGCAGGGTCCTATCCTGGGGTCTGCGGCACTTTCGTATTCAGTCGCAATTCATAGAACCGTGCGTTCAGATCCCTACAAGTGCAGGAAGCGGTCGGCTCCGTAAACCAGCCCCAGCGTAACCAGCGCAATGAAGACTTCTCCGATGGCTCCAACGGCGAACGGCCGCCATCCCTGTTTGCCAAGTTCGCGGAAACTGGTGCGCAAGCCCACGCCAGCGAAAGTCAGCAGAAAGGCCCAGCGGGAGAGGTTGGCGAGACTGGTCAGCTGTGGCTTGGCAAAGAAGCCCCGCGTAGCCAGCAGCGAGATCAGCAGAAATCCCAGGACGAATTTGGGGAATTTGCGCCACAGGAACGCGGCCTTGTTGCCAACGGCCTGCGCTTCTCCACGCGATGCCCAGTAGATGGCGTAGGCCAGCACAACAAATCCAATCAGCGCGTTGCGGGTGGTTTTGGCCAGCACCGCTACTTTGCCGGCCGCGTCGGAGTAGAGAGCGCCGGCCGCCGTGGCTTCGGCCGTGTTGTCTACCGCGAGCCCTGCCCACAAGCCATAGGCCTTGTCGCTCAGGTGCAGCGAATGGCCGATCAGCGGGAAGGTAAAAAGCGAAATGGCACCCAGCGCAAGAATGGCGGCAATGGCATAGGAGGCGTCCTCGTCGTCGGCGTCGATGGCCGGCTTGGCGGCAATGATGGCAGAAACTCCGCAGATGGCCGAGCCGATCGCCAGCAGCGAAGTCAGTTTCGGTTTGAGATGGAACGAGCGGCCCAGCAGATGCATGAAGCTCAGCGACAGCGTGAGCGCGAAGGCCACCAGCAGCAGCGAAATGCCGCCAAGGTGGAGAATGTCTCCGAGCAGAAAGCGCGAGCCGAGCAGCACGATTCCCGCTTTGAGCCAGAACTCATAGGTCGCCACTCCCGCCTGAAAAATGCGCGGTAGACCGACGGTGTTCGAGATCACCAGGCCGATGACAATTGCCCACAAGACGTATTCGATGTTCGGGAAAGTGAGGTGGTGAGCTTTTGTATAGCTGGCGATCGATTGTTCGATGAACTTTCCGGCATAGCCCACAGCGGCCAACAGCAGCAGGCCGGGAATGAGCGCCGCGATGCGGCGGCCAAGATGGACGGGACCGTCGAGGCTGAGAGGACCAGACGAGGTTACAGCAGTGGCCATGTCGATTTCCTTGGATGGATCGGATTCACCGCAGCGTTTACCATTTGACTGCGGGGATCAGGTTGAAGCGCACCAGCAACGCCAGCACAAGAGCGAGGGCAACGGCATAGATGTCCAGCGAGAGACCGCGCCGTGGATTGGATGCGGTGACATCGGGCATGTTGTTCTCCAAACGAAGGATTTGTGAGCTTCAGACTGAAACAGAAATACTTTCTTCTTCGGGATGCAATGCGGCAGAGGATTCTTGTAGAACCCAACCGGCGATGAGCAGGCTGGGCGCAAGAACGGGAGCAGCGTCACCAAGAGCCGCGAGCGTGGTACATCGCACTTGCTGGTCCGGCTGCGCGGCGTGCGAAACGAGCGCGCAAGGAAACTCCGGCGGCAATCCTTCTGCGAGCCACTCCTCCGCCAGCAGGCGCAGGTCGCGGCCGGGCATGTAGACCACGCGGGTGGCGTCTTCCAGTTGCGGCAGCGGCGCGCGGCTGTGCGACTGGGCGTGATGGCCGGTGGAGAAAATCACGCTGGAGGCGCTGTTACGGCTGGTGAGGGAGCAACCAACCGCCGCGGCTGCCGCGAAAGCTGCCGTAATGCCGGGAACCACCTCGCAGGGAACACCGGCTTCAGCCAGCGCAGCCAACTCCTCCGCCGCGCGCCCGAAGAGCAGCGGTTCGCCGCCCTTGAGGCGAATCACGCTGCGCCCGGCAAAAGCGCGCTCTATCATCAACGCATTGATCTCTTGCTGCGAAATGCTCTTTGCTCCGCACCGCTTGCCGACGTTGACGATTTCAGCGTTGACCGAGGCGAGGCGAAGAATCGCCCCAGGAACCAGATCGTCGTGAAGAATCACGTCCGCCGACTGGATGAGCCGCAACGCCTTGACGGTGAGCAGATCGGGATCGCCGGGCCCCGCGCCCACCAGATAGACCTTGCCCGCTGCGTTCTGCTCCGTATGCGCAGCGCGGGCCAAATGCCGCGATGGGCAGTGAGAGGAAGCGCAGATGGGAAGCTCGGCCAGTCGATGGAGCAAGGCTTTGCGGTCCTCGCCACGCGGATGAATGGCAAGAACCTCGCGGCGAAGCTCACCCAAATTCTCCAGCCACTCGCCGAGTTCTGCCGGCAGTTGCTCGTCAATTTCGCGGCGCAGGCGCTGGGCCACAGCGGGACTTTCGCCGGCTGTCGAGATGGCAATTTGCAGCTCACCGCGGCGAACCACCGAGCCGAAATAGAACTCGCAGTGCGGAGGGTCGTCCACGCTGTTCACCAGGATGCCGCGCGCGGCCGCTTCGCGGTAGACCGCTGCGTTGACCGCGGCGGAATCGGTGGCAGCAACCGCCAGAAAGTTCCCATCGAGGTCGGAGGGATCAAACACGCGCTCGATCCATTCGATCGTACCATCGCTGGCGAGTTGCCTGATTTCATCCCGCGCACGCGGCGCTACCACGCGGAGACTAACCCCGGTCGAGAGCAGGCTGCCTATTTTTTCCAGGGCAACATTGCCCGCGCCGACCAGCAGGCCGCGGCGGCCGTCGAGTTTGAGAAAGATGGGTAGAAGGCTCATGGTCGCTTCCTCAATCGCCAACGCCGTGTGGCACGTGTCCGGTAGGCAGGTCGCGCTCGACAGGGGCCACAATCTCTCCGGCCAGATGTGCGCGCAACTCGTCGTTGGTGAAGCGGCCAAACCATGCGCGAAGATTCTCTTCGGGCTGGCGATTGGCCAGGTAGTGGCGAAGCAGGCGTTCGATGGACTCAGGCACCAGCGGCGCAGGACAGCGGTAACCCACCGGTCTCGCAATAGCGGCGTGCAAGCCCACCGCTCCGCCGAGACAGAAGTAGTAGGCGTCCGTCAGTTGGCCTTCGTGCTTGATCTTCTTGCCCTCAATGCCGATGTCGGCGATCCAATGTTGTCCGCAGCTATTGGGGCAACCGGTCACGTGCAGACGTAGCTGCTGGTCAAACTCCGGCAGCCGCTCTTCCAACTCATCCACAAGCCAGCGCGCAAAACCCTTGGTCTCGGTGATGGCCAGTTTGCAGAACTCGGTGCCGGTGCACGCCACCGTGCCACGGAAGAACGAAGAGCCGTCCACTTGAAGACCTATTTGATTCAGTTCATGCACTAGCTCCGCGGTCTTGTGGTTGGGAATGTCGATGAACAGCAGGTTTTGCGAAACGGTGGCGCGCAGTTGCCCGCGGCCGAAGCGCTCGGCAAGCTCGGCCGCGGCCTCCAACTGATCGCCGGTCAGCCTTCCGCGCAGCACCGAAGCGCCCACATAACTCAAACCCGGCTGCCGCTGCGGATGAATGCCCGCGTGGTCGCGGAACACATCGTCGGGTACAACCTCCGGCACGGCAGGCAGCAATTTGAAGTCGAGGCGCGACTGAAGCTCAGCCAAAAAACTCTCGGCGGTCCACCCCTCCTTGAGAAAGAGATATTTGAGGCGGGCGCGATCGCGATTTTCGCGCAGTCCCTGCTGGTCGCGGAAGATTTCCGCAGTAGCCTTGGCCACGCGCACCACTTGCTCGGGAAGGACGAAAGCATCCAGGCGAATGGCAAGATGCGGCTCCTTGGAGAGCCCTCCGCCGATGCGCAGTGAAAAGCCAACTTGGCCGTTGTGCTCCACCGCCGTGAAGCCAATGTCGTTGATCTCTGGATAGCTGCACCAGGAAGGGCAGCCGGTCACGGAAATCTTGAACTTCCGCGGCAAGTTATAAAACTCCGGATTGGCCTTCAGCAAATCGGAAATCTCCGCAGCCAGCGGCGCTGCGTCAATCAACTCATCGGCTGCCACTCCGGCCAGCGGGCAGCCGGTCACGTTGCGCACCACGTCGCCGCAAGCGCCCTTGGGCGAGAGGCCAATGGCATCCAATGCATCCACCACTTCGGGCAGCGACTCGATGGTGAGCCAATGCAGTTGAATGTTCTGCCGGACCGTAATATCGGCCAGGTTGCGCGCATATTTCCGCGTTAGTCCGGCGATGACGTGAAGTTGAGCGGCAGTAACAATGCCGTTGGGAATACCAATGCGCATCATCAAATATTCCGATGCCTGGCCTTCGCCGCCCTTGCCTCCCGTTGCTCCCACTCCATCGCCTTGCGTATAGACGCCCCACCACTTGAAGTACATCGAGGCCCATTCGGGCAACACGCTGGAGCGCCCGGCACGTGCAAACGCGCGCACTTCGTCGAAGGCTTCCCACGGATTCTTCTCGCGCTTCAATCGCTCCGCGCGCTGCGCCTTTGTCTCTTTTTCCTGAACAGCTTCAGTCATTTTTCCTCTTTGCAAAGACAGAAAGCCCGCGGCAGCTAGAGCTGTATCGCGGGCATTTGGGAACCGTGGGCTACTACCTAAATTTCAAGCCAAAGTCACCTGTGCGCGCGAAGCGACGTACACCGGCGACAACAGGGGCAACCTTGCATGTGTGGAGGATAGGGGTAGACGGGTCCGAAGTCAAGTTACAAATCGCAGCCTCTCGACGTAAAAACGGCACTTGGTCGGCGAAAATCAACAACATGAACAGGTTGAGGTGGGATTAGGTGCCCTTGACGAACATCGCGCCAGCACCGAAACGCAGGAGCTTCCCTCTGCCCGGCAATCGAAGGGACTATAAGACTAACTATGGGAATCGCCAACCGGCCCGTCGCACAAGAAGAGATCGAGCGCCTTTGGAGCACGGTTGCAGAACACATCTCCGAACCGCGCGCGGGAATCTTCGGGCCGTCTTCCATAAGTTGGAAGATCAATCGCGAATCCGCCCTGTTTCTTGGCGCGGGCCGCGCCGCTCTGCTGCAGTTGGCGCATCCCTGGGTTGCAACGGCGCTCGATCGCCACTCCAGCCTTCGCAGCGATCCGCTGGCGCGCTTCCACAACACCTTTCGCATCGTCTTCACCATGATCTTCGGGACGCTGGAGCAAGCGCTCGCAGCTTCCCGCCACGTCTACAATCTGCACACGCGGGTTCAGGGAGAGATGCCGGAAGCCATCGGCGTTTATGAAAAGGGTTCACGCTACCTGGCCAACGAAGTTAACGCTCTCACCTGGGTCTATGCCACGCTGATCGAAAGCGCTGTTCTGGCCTATGACAGCGTACTTCCGCCGCTCTCCCGCGACGAACGCGAAACCTACTACACCGAAAGCAAAACCCTGGCTGCGCTCTTCGGCATTCCGGCCTCCGCTTTGCCTGCGGGCTGGTCAGGTTTCGAAGCCTACACGCGCGCAATGTTGGCCTCCGAAATGCTCGGCGTCAATGGGTCGTCGCGCGAGATGGCGCACCGCATCCTGCATGGCGAGGGAACCTGGGTGCCGGTGCCCGCATGGTACCGCGTACTTACGGTCGCGAGTCTTCCCGAACGCTTCCGTGACGAGTTTTCTCTTGTGGATGGAGAACGCGAAGCACCAGCGGCGGCGCGAACTCGTCTTTGGCTTCCGCGCATCTACCGGCAACTGCCCAATGCGGTGCGCTTTGTGGGGCCCTATCAGGAAGCAACGAAGCGTCTGTCCGGCCGTCCCACCAACGGGATCACGCGCCTCAGCAACCGCTTCTGGATGGGACAGCCGCGCATGATGTTTGCACCACCGGAACGCTAACTCAGCTACGAAATCTGCGCATGACGTGACGAATGCTTCAGGCTCCCTCGCCGGGAAGGACAGTGTAGCGTCTGCGCACAAGCCACAGCAGAATGCCAGCCAGAGCCCACGCAGAGCCGACCATCTTCGCCAGCGGGTCAAGGTTCCACCAAAGAAGTGCGCATGTGACCAAGCCCGCCAGCGACAGGAGCATGGGAAACCACTGCGACCAGCGCCCATGCCGCCATCCCCTCAGCATCGAAGAGAGGTTCACTCCCATGAAGGCCAGCAGCGCGCCGAAATTGAGCAGGTCGGCGCCCAGCGAGTAACTGAAGACCAGCGCGCCCGCCAAGCAGACAGCGCCGATCAGCAGCACATTGTTACGCGGAATGCGGCTCTTCGGATGGATCGTGCTGAAGAAGCGGCCGGGCAATGCGCCGTCTTTTCCCATCGCGTAGAGCAACCGCGCGGCGCCCATCTGCGAGGCCATGCCGGAGCCGATCGTCGCCAGCAGCAAGGCACCATTCACGATGGCAAACAGCATCGGCCCGCCCATGTGTCCGCAGACGTAAACATAGGCCGTGTTGATGTCCGGAAACGACTGCCCGCGCGGCCACGCAAGCTGCGCCACGTAGACTTCAATGCTGGCCAGGATGCCGGTGATGAGGCAGGTCAGCACGATGGCGCGGGGCACGCTGCGGGATGGATCCTTGGCCTCATCGGTCAGCGTGGAGATACCGTCGAAGCCAATGTAGGTCAGCACCGCGGTCGAGGTACCGATCAACACGCCGTGCGTGCTAAAAGTGGCGCGGTTGTAAAGTGGATCGAGAAAAAGCGCAGCCGTGGGATTTGAAATATGCAGCACCCATCGCACCGCGGCCGCCAGCACCAGCAGAATCACCACGCCCAGCGCAACCGTCATGCCGGCATTGATGCGCGCCGAGGTTTCCACGCCATTGCAATTCAGCGCGGTGAAGAGAACCGCGAAGAAAATAGCCCAGGCAACATACGGCACGCCGGGAAAGAAGTTCATCGCCGCGCTGCTGCACCAGATAGTGCAGATCAGAGGATTGAGGACGTAGTCCATCACCAGGCACCAGCCGGTAAGATAGCCGGCGCTGGGATGTATCTCCTTGCCCACATAGAGAAAGGCCGATCCGCCATGCGGATACACGCGCGCCATGCGCCCATAACTGATCGAAGTAAAAAGCATGGCCACCATGGCCAGCAGAATCGTCGCCACCACGTGGCCATGCGATTTGTCATAAAGCACGCCGAAGACCGGCATGGGCGCCGTGGGCTGGATAAGAATGATGCCGTAAAGGATCAGGTCCCTGAAGCGCAAGCTGCGCTTCAGGCCGATCGTCTCGGGCTGCGTCCCTCCCACTGAAATTACCATGCTTCTCCTTGTTGATCCGGCCCGTCAACACTGACGAATGGGTACCCCATCCTTTCAGCTCTCTTTGCTGAAAGGGTGGAAGACGATCACGCTCATTGAGGCTTGATCAATCGTTGCCTTTGTGCGCCGCAGCGGGGGTGACGGTTTGGGCTGCTACGTTCCATCCTTCAATCTGAACGACAGGCGTCTCCGTTACACTCTCCGGAAGCAGTGCAATCAGCGTTGAGCTTTCGCCGGGAGCGAGTTCGATCCAGTTGTCCGACCAGAAGACCGGCGCTATCAGTCCGCCGGAAGCCGTGCGTGCAGCGGCCCTTAGCTGAAAGGCCAGAGCCGCGGAGCCGTTGTTCAGATGCAGCCGAATCTCGCGGCCGCGCGGCGTGGTTTCGATCTCCGCGTGCGCCTGAACGCCGGCCTGGGACAAAGCCGTCAGCGCGGTCAAGTCTTCATGGCGTGCCGCCGGCGTATGTGTGAAGTCGGTCCTTCCCCAGTCAAATGTAGTAAGCGTTCCCGGCACCCAATAGAAGTTATGGCTGACCACGCGGCCCGATGCATCGGACAAGTTCAGATCGATGAAGAAGATCCTGTCCGTACCGGAAAAGAGCTTATCCGGTATCTCCAGAACACGCTGTGTGCTGTCGACTCCCGCATCCACCGCGGTCTCGGAGTTATATAACTCCTTCCACGCCAGGTTATGAACTTTCACACTGGCATGGAGGCCGGAGATAAGCTCATAAGTACTGTTCACCACCACGATGCCGTGGTCGTCGTAGGAATACTGAATATGCAGCGGCTCACACGCCTTCTTGGTGCCGAAGTATCCGGCTCCGGCGTCGAGATAGTAGTCGTAAAGATGCCAGATCATCGAAGGCCAGGCGTTGTTCAGCATCCACTGAATCACGCCCGTCGAGCCATATTTGTTTTTGCCGTACGCTTCAAACATGGCGCGCTCCGAGTCGTACGCCATGGTCTGCGCCATGCGCTCATAGTCGGCCGCTGAGCGCGGCTTGGCGTAGATGGCTTCCATGGCTTCGTCCAGAACCTTCAGGTTGGCGAATTCGGTGCCGCCGTAATGCAGGCTCCAGGTAGGCGTAGGCGGCCAGGCTTCAGCGTCCGGCAAAAACTTCTGCCGGCTGGCCAGAGACGGAATCGCCGGCCCCGGGCTGGTCTCCGTGTTGAAGCCATACGCGCCGCCATTCTGCTTGTCCACGTACCAGTAACTCGGCGCGACGTAATCATAGGGGCCGGTCATCTTCACGCCGCTCGAACCGCTGACAGTGGTAGGCGTGGAAGATGCAGAAGAAAGGATCGGGTTGGGCCAGTGAGTCTCGGCCTCAATCTTCAGGTAAGCGCTCTCCACATCCGCCGGCGGAGGATTGTCGCTGCCGTTGAGCCAGACCAGCAGGCTGGCGTGCTGCCGCAGGCGCAGCATCTGCGCGCGTAGCGAGGCCGTCGCAATCGTCAGGTCACCCGGGGTCCAGTCTTTCCAGTGCTCCCAGTGGTCGCAGCAACACCAGCCCAGCATCACCAGAATGCCCTGCTGGTCAGCCAGATGGAAGAACGCATCGGTCTCCAGCTTGCCCTCCAGACGGATGGCGTTCAGGTTCATGTCGCGCACCAGGCGAAGCTCGTCGCGCAGCCGGCTTTCATTGGTGCGCAGCAGCATGTCCTGTGACCAGCCGGCGCCGCGAATCAGAATGGGCTTTCCGTTCACGCGGAAGAGGCGACTGCCGCTCGGGTTCAGCTCCGAAGTAATCTCGCGGATTCCGAACTCGACGCTTTTCTCGTCGCTCTCGTGCCCGCCAACCGCAAAGCTCACGGTGAGACGTTCCAGGTGCGGCTGACCCATCTGGTAAGGCCACCAAGGCTTGGGATCGCGCAGCCGCAACGCGGGAAACTGCTCCGGCGTAAAGACCACCGTGCGGTCTTCGTGCGCCGCCAGTTCCACCGTCTGTTTAAAGCGAGCCCCAGCCGCCGAACCCGAAACAACGCCCTTCACCGGCTTATCGGCGGCGTTGTGCAGCTCCGCATAAACAGTAAGGTCGGCAGTGCTGAGCCCGCCATCGCGGAAGTGCGTTACAGCCATGGGCGAGCGCACCGTCACCGCGCCCGTCTGCACCAGATCGACGTCGCCCCACAGCCCCATGTCCTTGTCCGGCGGGCAGGGATTCCAGTCGACCCAGTTGATGCCCAAATCCTTCTCAGTCGGTGCAAAAGTCTCCACTGCCAACACGTTTACGTGGCCCGGCTTCAGTGCATCCGTCACATCGAAATCGTAGGTCCGATAGGCCCCGGCCACCGTCGCGGAATCGGCAATCTTGTGCCCGTTCAACCAGATTTCACCGCGGTAATTGATGCCGCCAAAGTGCAGCCAGTAGTGTCCATCCGCCTCTGTCGCGGCCGGTGCTGTGAACTCGTCGCGGTACCACCAGCCGCAGTGGTACGGGCTATCGGCTGGCATGGGCAGGTTGGCAAAATTCTGGCCCACCGGATAGCTCGTGCCCGGAATCTGCCGCAGGTTCATGCCATAGTAGGGATCGGGAACCGCTCCGGCGGCAGCCTGCACAGCCAGCACTGTATTGGGCACTGTCGCCTTCAACCAGCCCTCGGTCGAGAATCCCTCCCGCGTCAGCGCATCACCTTGAGCCTGCAGCTTGCACGCCGACTGCACGTGCCAGCCCTCGCGAAGCGGCGTCTGCGTTTCAGCCAGCACGGCCGCCGGCAACGCCAGCAAGGCCAGGTAACAGGGCAAAATCCTACGATTCATCTGAGCACCAGATCTCTCTCCCGTTCCGTCCAAGGTTCAATCGTTTGAATATTGGGAATATCCACCGAAAACCCGCCTCTGTCAAGGCTCCTTTCCCCGCCCCTTTTTAACCTATGCCCATTCATCGCGCGGCCTGCACCGTCGACATCCGCACCACCAGTTCCGGCGTCGACATGTGCAGGCGCGGAGCCCGCTTGTGTACCGGTTCCGGCTCCTCGATCGCCTGCAGCGTCCACTTCGCCGCCTGCAAGCCCATCTCCCGCAACGGCTGGCGGATGGTGGTGACCGCTGGCGTCGCAACCTCCGCCGGCAGAACGTCGTCGAATCCCAGCACCGAGCAATCTTCCGGAACCCGCAGTCCAGCGCGGGCCAGCCCACGAATCACGCCCAGAGCCGTCAGATCGTCGAAGGCCAGAACCGCTGTAAAGGGACTCCCCGACGCCAGCATCTGATGGGAGAACTTCACGCCCCCCTCAAATCCAGAAGTAGGATCCACCATGCTCGCCAATTGAAAGACCAGCCGCGGATCCAGTTCGATGCCCGCCTCCACCGCCACCCGCTGCATTCCGGCCCAGCGCGGTTCGCTGTCGAACATGTCTTCCGGCCCGCGAATCACGGCGATTCTGCGATGCCCCAACTCCACCAGATGACGCATGGCCAGCGCTCCGCCGGCCTCGTTGTCCACCAGAACCGAGCTGATCCGCCGTCCCGTCAAATCCCGGCCCACAATCACAATCGGCACGTGGTTCTTCTCAATGTCCGCCAGCAGGTTGGCTTCCTCAAAAACCCAACTGGCGATCACGATCACCCCCTCGGCGCGCCGCTCCAGAATCATCTGTAAATAGTTGTCAAAGAGCTTGCGCTGGGTCTGTGCGTCCATCAGCATCGGCATGTAGCCGGCCGGCTGCAACCCCGCTTGAATCCCGCGCACAATCGGCAGGCAGAAGGGGTCGGAAAGATCGTAGGCCAGCACGCCGATGGTCTGGCTGCGCCGCCGGCGAAGCGAACGCGCAAAGGCATCGGGATGGTAGCCAAGCTGCACCGCCATGGATCGTATCTGCTCACGGGTGCTGGTCGCCACGTTCTGCGCCAGCGGCGCATCACTGAGCACAATGGACACCGTCGAGACGGAAAATCCGCAGGCGCGGGCAATATCCAGCAGCGTTACGTGACCGGATTTACGCTGAGCCACTTGTTCTTCCTCCCACGCGCCCGAGGACGGAGTTGCCCCTCCCGTTTTCTGCTGCGCGCCGGACCAGTAAAAAGCGATCCACAAAAATGCCGCACGCAGTCAACTTTCCTCTTGACACGGAAAAATAAATCCTACATCTGCATTCCTAATATTCAAACGTTTGAATGTCAACAATTCTTTGACCTGCAGAGAAATGCCGTCACGGCGCACACAATAAAGACATGCAGCTCAAACGCGGAGGTTTGCGATTTCGGGGAAAAATGCCCTATAAATCGCCCAAAATCGGGCTCTTTTAGGGGAATCGGGCGATTTACACCCATTCTTCAGGCCTATTCGCTGGAGAAAGAGGAAATGGCAATCAACAGGGCGCAGCGACTCTGGTTTCGCTCTACCGTTCGTTCAGGTCCACCGCATAGAGGTTCACGGTGGAAGTGCGCGCGCTCACCACCGGCAAGTCGCTCGGTGCCAGACCGATGAGCCGATAGTCGGTCGCCGGGATGGGGCGGAGATTATCGAGGGTGGCAACCTGTTCCGGGGAACCGGCAGGCACGGCGATGCGGTAGATGGGCTTGCCCGCCTCAAGAAAATCCTGAAAGTAGATGGAGTGACCATCGTGGGACCAGGTTGGGTCGCCGACACCGTGGGTGGTCAGGGTGGTCCAACGCTCCTCTTTCCGGTCAAAGAGCAGAAGCGCTCTCTGATCCAGGCGCATGGCGGCAATATAACGGCCGTCCGGGGAAAGACGGGGACTGAACAGGCCGATCGAACCCGGAATCTCCACCACCTTGTGTGTCCCCAGGTTCACCAGGTAAATCGCCTTGGGCTGCACGTTGTCCATGCGGTCTGGTGGCCGGCCAAAGACGATCGACTGCCCATCGGCCGACCAGTCCGGGTCGGCTTCGTTGCGGTCTTCGTTGAGCAGGGGTGTGATCTTTCCCCCTTCCGCATCAATCAGGTACAGCTTCCACGGCTTGCCCGGCTCCTTGCCCATCAAGGCCAGCCGACGATTGTCCGGCGACCACTTCATGGTGAAGATGCGTAGCGGCGGGGTGGTCAATTCAATACGCTCGCTGCCATCGGACCGGCTGCGCCACAGGGAACCGTCGGAAGCATTGAGCCACGCCACCCATTTGCCATCCAGCGAATACACGGCCAGGGCTGCAGCGCTCAAATTCTGGTCAAGAGCCGTGAAGGCGGACGACTTGGGCAAGGCGCGCAACAACTGAATCTGGGTATTCACTCCGATGAAGTGGATCAGGTGACTTCCCGGCGAGGTGCTCGGGGCCTCGTAATCCAGCGGGCCATTGGTGATCTCTTTGGGCTGGCCACCCTTCAGGTACCACGGCCCTTCCCGCCGCGCCCAGATGTCACTGTGGCCGCTGTGCGAGGACTGGAAAACAAATTCCTCTCCGTCCGGCGTCCAGCTCCCGCAGCATTCCGAGGCCGGCTGGCTCCAGCCTGGCAATAGCGGATGAGGATTGGAGCCGTCGGAATCCACCTCCCACAGCTCGGAAGTCTGGCGCTTGGGATCCCTGAGCGTGAAACGCAGCCGCCGTCCGTCCGGCGACCAGCGAAGCCAGAATGCCCGCCCCTGTGTGGTCAACAACTTGCGTGGGTCGCTGCCATCTGGTTCCACAATCTTCAGGTCGTTGCCGCTGGCAATCAGCAGGCGGTGGCCGTCCGGCATCCAGGTGGCGTCGTGCGCCAGGAGGTTGGGCACGCGCCGGGCATCGCCGCCCAGCGTGGGCACAATCCATAGCGGCTGCTCCGGCTCCGGCTGCAAGTGACTGCGAACCACCAGCCGGGAACCGTCCGGGGAAAGCGACCCGATTAGTGGAGCGCCGATCTCGGAGGGTAAACGGAAGCGGCTAATCTCCCCGTTTGCCGAGAGCGCCACCGCCAGCACCGGGTCGCCGTTATCCACATGAGAAAAGTAGAGCCGCGTGCCGTCGCTGGCCGAACTCGAGAAACTCTCCACGTCCAGATCGCTGGGGTCATTGGTCAGCACATGCCCCGAAAAGGTGACCTGTTCCACCCGGTAGGGTTGGCGGAGAACCGGCCGCATCCACAAAACCACCCCCAGGAAAACACATAACAAGGTCACCGCCCCGGCAATCCACCGCCAGTGCGTGAGGTCAGCCAGGAGAGGCAAAGGCACAGCTGGTTCCTGAGGCAGAGTGGCGGCGGCTGGAATGACTGTCTTGACCGGAGCGATGAACCGGTAGCCGCGCTTGGCCAGCGTCTCAACAAATCGCGGATTCTCCGCCGAGTCGCCCAGAGCATCGCGCAGCTTGTTGACGGCGATGCCCAGGCTATGGTCGAACTCGACCGTGGTGTCGACTCCCCAAAGCTGCTGTTGGAGCGTCTCGCGGCTCACCACCTCGCCCGGCTTCTCCAAGAGAGCTGCCAGTACCTTGAAGGGCTGGCTTTGCAGTTTAACCCTTATTCCAGAGCGGTGTAGCTCTCCGGCCTCCAAATCAACCTCGAAGACACCGAACTGTAGCTTTGTGACACCGTTGTTTTGGGACTCTGTCGTCATCGCGGGTGGTCGAAATCCCCCTCCGCAGTATAGGAGAAAGCGTTCGGTCGCGACAGAGAACGCCCACCAAGCCGTGGAGACGCGCTTTTTTCGCGGGAGACGTGCCAATACAACTTGTTTTATTTGTTACATTTAACTGTTTACATGTAAATGACATCGAATAGGCGGGCAGTGGATTGACAGTCGTATCGGCTGAGCGGTCTCTTCACTGTGGCAACTGGAACTGTACCTCTGGACCGGAGCATCTTGCGGCCTGGTTCAGACTCGGGTTGCCACGTTGCAAGACTTTTGGAGGAAATATGACACTTTTACCGCATGGATCAAAAATCGGCAGAAGGCTCTTCCGTTCGATTCTTCTGCCACTCCTCGCCTTGGTCGTAACCTTGGCAGGAAGCTCCGTTTTGCGCGCGCAGACGGATACCGGGCGCATTCAAGGCACGGTCGTCGATCCCACCGGCGCCGCAATTCCCGGAGCCACCATCACCCTCACAAATACCGATTCTGGCGCTGTGAAGTCGGCCATCTCCGACAGCCAGGGCAACTTCTCGGTGCTGTCTCTGCAACGCGGCGCCTATCAGGCCAAAGTCGCTGTAAACGGATTCCAGCAGGAGACAGTGAACTTCGATCTCCAGGTTTCCCAGGTCAAGGCCATCAACTTTACGCTCAAGCTGGGTGCTTCGACCGAATCCGTAGAGGTCACGTCGGCCGCCCCGCTTGTCGACGCCGAAACCTCTTCAATGGGCGAAGTCGTCGAGGGCAAGGAGCTCTCCGAGTTGCCTCTTAACGGACGCAACTTCACCCAGTTGGCTCTTCTCTCCCCCGGCGTTACCAAGGGCGCCTACGGCAGCACGGCCAGCGGCGTCGGCGGCAATGCCGAGACCTTCCGCAACGGCGAAACGGGCGGCGCAGCTCTCTCTGTCAACGGTCTTCCTCCCGAAGCCAACAACTTCATTCTGGACGGCGTGGACAACAACGAGTCCCTGGCCAACAGCATCAACTTCTTCCCCCCGGTCGAAGCCATGCAGGAGTTTCGCGTCAACACCAGCGACGCACCCGCGGAGTTTGGCCGCGCCGGCGGTGGCGTGATTCAGTCCTCCATCAAATCCGGAACCAACCAGTACCACGGTTCCGCTTTCTGGTTCATGCGTAGCAGCGATGTGGACGCCAGCCCCAACTACTTCTCGCCGACCTCGAAGGTCCAGGCTTTCCAGAAGAACCAGTTCGGTTTCACGGGCGGCGGGCCGGTCCTTCCCATGCTGAAGAACAAGCTCTTCATCTTTGGCGATTACCAGGCCACGCGCCAGAAGGCTCCCGATAACCCGGCCTTCAACACTGTGCCCACGGCCAAGATGCGCACCGGCGACTTCAGCGACCTGATCGGCTCCGGCCTGACCACCCTGCCCAACGCCAGCTACACCGGTTGCACCAGCTTCACCCTGGCCAACGGAACCGTGGTTCCCGCCGGTGGCGCTTTGACCGCCGCGAACGGCGGCAGCGGCGCTATCTTTGACCCCACCACCTGCGCCCAGTGGAACTTCAAGGGCCAGCCCAACGTCATCGATCCCGGTCGGCAGAACACGGCCGCGATGAAGTACCTCAATGTCTTCCCCGGCGCCAATACAGGGACTGCAACCACCATCGAAAACAACTATGTAAACACTCAGAAGGAAATTCGCAACTTCAATGACTTCGATGGCCGCATGGACTGGGTGGCCACCAAGAGCGACACCCTCTTTGGCCGTTACAGCTACGGACAGGACGTCTTCACCAAGACCGTCAGTGTTGTGGGTACGCCCTCTGGCTATGCCGCCGGCGATAACGTCGCCCATCCCCGTGGCCTGGTCGCTGGCGAAACGCACGTCTTCTCGCCTTCGATGGTCAACGAATTCCGCTTTGGCTACACGCGTCCGATGTTCGGCTACATCAACCCCTACGAGGGCGTGGCGTGGTCGCAGAACCTCGGCATCCTCAACGCCAACCGCTCTTCCTTGTTGGGCGGTGGCGCGCTGATCGGCGGCTACAACTCCGAAATCAGCTATACCGGCGACGGCGGACCGTATACCGTGCCGCAGCACATGTACCAGTTCAACGATGCGCTCTCATGGTCGCACAAGCAGCACACCTTCAAGTTCGGCGCCAACATCATGAAGCGCGGAGTGGACTTCTTCCAGGGCAACGACGCCAAGGGCTTCTTCTACATTGGAAACGGCACTGGCGACTTCACCGGCTACGAAGCCTCCGAACTGGTGGCCGGCTTCATCGACAACTACCAGATCTCCAACGTCAACAGCTATTTCCACACCAGCAGCTGGGAGACCGGCTATTTCGCCCAGGACGACTGGAAGATCAGCCCGCGCCTGGTTCTGAACCTCGGCGTCCGCTACGACCTCTACACCTATCCGGTGGAGCAGCACGACTATCAGTCCAACTTCAATCTGGCCAGCGGCACCCTGCTGCGCGCCGGCTCCAACGGCAACTCGCGCTCGCTCGTCGACACCAACTTCAACAACTTTGCACCCCGCATCGGCTTCGCCTATGACCTCTCCGGCAAGCACACCGATGTAGTGCGCGGCGGCTACGGCATCTTCTACTACCAGGTGCGTGGCGGCATCGGCAACGTGCTCAGCAACAACCCCGAATTCAACGGCACTGCCTCCTACTCCGCTTACAGCGGCTACCGGACCACCTTCAGCGGACAGGCTCCGTTGAACACCAACCTGAACACAGCGGCCACCGCTCAATTGCCGCTGCCTACCTTCGGCGCTGCGTCGATCGAAGCCGCCCCTACCAACGTCAACGTCATTTCCTACGCCAAAAAGGACCCCACCTCCATGATTCAGGAGTGGAACCTGCAGTATGAGCACCAGTTCGGCGCCAATACGGTGGTCGACCTGGGCTATGTGGGCGCCAAGGCGGATCACGAGACCAACACCTACAACTACAGTGCCCCGCAGTTGGTCACCGGCGCCAAGTTCTTTGGCGCTCAGGGACTCGGCGTCACGGTCAACACCAACAATGGCACCTTTGAATACAACGCCCTGCAGGCCCGCCTGAACCACAACCTCTCTCATGGGCTGCAATCCACCGTTGCCTACACCTTTGGCCATGCCCTTGACGATGCCACTCCCGCCTATTCGGCGACGGGAAACTCCGCCACGGTCTTCATGTCCGCCAATGGCCCGATGTTCCAAGCCAACTATGGCAACACCGAGAATGATCAGCGCCAGTCGGTCACCGTCTCGATCCTGTACGAGCTACCGTTCGGCCATGGCAAGCAGTTTGCCACGAGCATCCCGAAGGCCGTCGACTACGTGATCGGCGGATGGCAGATCAACCCCTTCTGGGTGGCCGGTACCGGAACGCCCTTCAACACCACCATCGCCGACCACGAAAACTCCAACGGCCCCACCAACCGGCCCGACTACGCCGGCGGCATTGGCCTTGGCAAGATGACACGCGACAACACGCGCAACGGCTTTGTGTATTTCAACGCCAGCGCCTTCGCCGTGCCTGCAGAGACCGCCGCGGGCATCTACTCCCGTCCCGGCACCCTGGCCCGCAACACCTTCCATGGGCCCGGCTACAACCAGGCGACAGCTTCTCTCTTCAAGAACATTCCCATTGGAGAGAAGGTCATGGGCCAGCTGCGCTTTGAGGCCTATAACCTGCTCAACCACCCGCAATTCACCAACCCGGACGCTGGCTACTACGACAGCAACTTTGGGTTGATCAACTCAACGCGTCAGGCCTCCGAGCGCCAGCTTCAGGGAGCACTGCGCATCACCTTCTAACTTGCGTGGAAGTTACGCCGCCAGCGCTGCCCGAATACCGATTTCAAGGGTGGCGCTGGCACTCTTATTGACCCGGCCCCAAACAATTGCATTGCCCGAGAGCTGTCATCCTGAGCGAAGCGCAGCGAAGTCGAAGGATCTGCAGTTGCTTTCGCTCTGCTCCGTATCAACCCAATAGGACCGGATCAATAACAGTGGTCTCTGCCGGTTGTTGCTGCACCGTTCGCGCCTGTAACGACGGGGTCATCGTAGCCAACATAAATTTCTGAACCAAAATCCTTCCACCGCAGGAATCCTATGAAGAATCCATTGAGCATTTGCCGCGCTTTTCTCCTTCTTCTTCTCAGCGCCTCTGCAGTTGCACCCCTATTCGCTCAAATGCCGGTCATCGACAAAATCGACCCGCCAGGCTGGTGGGCTGGGCTTCCCGATCCCATGCTTCTGGTGCATGGCGAGAACCTGAACGGAGCGCAGTTCACTCTGGACGCCAGGGGCGCAACCATCGTCCGCACCCAGGCGTCGGACAATGGCCATTGGGCCTTCCTCTGGTTGCGCACTGCCGACGCCGCGCCGCAGACCCTTTGGGTAACAGCCGGGAACGATCATGGACAGGCTCGTCACGACTACGCGCTCGCCGCCCGCCTTGCCGATCCCAGCGCGCACCGCGGATTCAATTCGGCCGACGTGCTTTACCTCATCATGACCGACCGCTTTGCCGACGGAAATCCGGCCAACAATCAGCCCGGCTACGATCGCACCGCCCCACGCGGTTGGCACGGCGGAGACCTGGCCGGCATCGAGCAGCATCTCGACTACCTGAAGCAGCTCGGCGTTACCGCCCTCTGGACCACCCCGGTCGCCTCCAACGGCGCCATGCCCGAGTCCTACCACGGCTACGCCGCCACCGATCTCTACGCCATCGATGGGCACTTCGGCTCCCTCGCAGACTATCGCCATCTCTCCGACTCGCTCCACGCGCGGGGCATGAAACTGGTCATCGACCTGGTTCCCAATCATATCGGCGTGCAACATCCGTGGGTGCTCGATCCGCCCGCGCCGGAGTGGTTGCACGGCACGCTGCAAAACCACCGCGCCACCCAGTACGACTTTTACCAACTGGTCGACCCTCATGCTCCGCGTGCGGCCTGGCGCGACATCACTGGCGGCTGGTTTACCGACGCTATGCCCGATCTGAACCAGGAGAATCCGCTGGTCTCTGCTTACTTGATTCAGAACGCACTCTGGTGGGTCGAAACCGCCAATCTCGACGGCATCCGCATCGATACTTTTCCGTACGTGGACCGCGCCTTCTGGCACGATTTCCACGCCGCGCTGCACAGCGTTTATCCTCACTTGACGACCGTGGGCGAGGTATTCAATCGCGATCCAGAGGTCACCTCGTTCTTTGCCGGTGGCGTGACGCACAGAGACGTCGACACAGGCCTCGACACTCCCTTCGATTTCCCCGTCTACTTCACTCTGCGCGACGTTCTAGCTCACGGCAAGCCGATGACGGAACTAGCCGGCATTCTGCGCCAGGACGCTCTCTACCCGCACCCCGACCAGCTGATTCCCTTTGAAGGAAATCACGACACCACTCGCTTCCTCACCGAGGCGGGCGGTTCCTTACCCAAGCTCAAGCTGGCGCTCGGCATTCTCGCTACCCTGCGTGGAATGCCGCAGATCTACTCTGGAGACGAAATCGCCATACCCGGCGGCGAGGACCCGGATAACCGTCATGACTTTCCTGGGGGCTTTGCGGGCGACGTGCACAGCGCCTTTACCAAGGCCGGACGCACCCCCAGCGAGGAGGAGGTCTTCAGTTGGACCTCAGGCCTTCTGGCCCTGCGCGCGGCGCATCCCTCACTGCAAATGGGAATCGAGCAAAACCTCTTCGCCGATGCCGATGTCTTTGCGTTTGTCCGCGCAGCGGACGCCTCTGGCTGCACTCCGGATCACTCCACCGAACGGCTGCTGGTTGTGGTGAACAAGGCAGCGCAAAGCAAGCCTGCGGAGCTGCCTCTTGAGGACACGGCGCTGGCCGGATGCACGGAGTTTCATGCCACCGCCGTCGCACCAGGTTCCGCTCCGGTCATCAGCGGCGGAAAACTGCACGTGGAAGAACCTGCGGAATCGATGACCGTGTACGAAGTCAGATAAGCCGCCCCGGTTCTCCTCATCGGCTTCCCGAGCGCCCCACCCGCGGAGCAGCACTTGGGAAGCCGATGGAAATCCAACCTGTTGGTCACAGTTGGAATCGGTCCAAAGCAACTCTCCTGAAAGCAACCCGGTCGCGTCTCAGCCCTGACCGCTTTGCCGGCGCAAGTTATCCATCGCCGAAGGACATAACTTGATCGTCCCTGCGTCGCAAACCTCATTGCTATCACCTGAATAATGAACAAGGCCATTTGGAACTCCTGGGAATTCTGTTTTAGAACAGTAGAGCCACTTGCAAAACTCCGTGGAGATAGCAGGAAGTGTCAGGGCACGACTTGAGTCGTGCCGAAAAACGATGAAGAAGATTCTGGGCTTTAGCCCCTGCGTCTGTTTGCTTTGATTCGTTTGCGACTACGCGGCGGCTAAAGCCTGGAAGTCTGAATGAGCCATTTGCGGCACGACTAACCCGCATGATTCGTGAAGACATGGCGGAAGGCGTTTTGGGCGATATGAGATCGCTGAAATCGTTGCTGCAGCGTGATTTTGCTGCACGGGGCGATTCGGTGGTCTTTGCGGACCGGCAAGCGAGCCGAGTCGTTGGCGTCTGGATAACTGCAGGCGATCGAGGACACGCGCTGCGTGAAAAGGTCTCTGTGCGGATGATCGACCTTGGCGGCTTGGCGACCGTCGAATAGGCAGTCAACCATGCTGGAAATCAATCCAAAGCGCCGCTCGGCAGCTTTCAGCAGCATCGCTCCGCCATCGGAGGAGCCCTGCCGCTGATCGAATTCCATCCTGATCGGCTTGGCGAAGATCTCTGGAAACAACAAGCACTCTGTCGCGGCAGAATCGGTCAAGCGAAAGCCTCCTCTGCTGCCATAAACACTGTCTTGACAACATGTTTGTAGCACAAGAGACTTTCGCTCCTTCAACGTTCAGGAATCATGCGGGCTAGGCGCTTTTGGTCACCGAGCGGATGAGCATTCCCAGCAGGGCCAGCACCACAGCGCCCCAGAAGGCCGGGCCGAATCCGCGCACGTGGAAGCCGCTCACGATGTTCGAGGCCACCAGGATCATCATCCCGTTAATGACCAGCAAAAAGAGGCCGAGGGTAAGAATGCTGATGGGGAAGGTGATGATCTTCAGCAGGAACCCGACCGTCGCGTTCAGCAGGCCGATGACCAGGGCGGCCACCAGCGCCGGACCCAGCCCCTCGACTGTGAATCCGGGCACAACTTCGGAGACAACCAGCAGAGCTACCGCGCTCAGCAGCCATTGCAGCAGGAGTCTAACCATTCGTAACTTCTCCTTCCGGCGATCTTCGAGAGCCATAAACGCAGAGGACCTTCAAGACCCCTTGCGTTTGCGGCCAGAATGCGAACACCTGGATTCCGTTATAGCATGGAGCTGACTGAAACAGCCCCATGCAGCAGGATTCGAGTTACCGCGACCTTTTCCGCCGCGCGGGGTCCAAACTTGAAACACCACCGGCGCCAGCTTGCGGCCGGACCCAATCCTGTGAGAACGAGGGTTTGCTTCGATGGGGTCAATTTGCTCTCTGCGGCTGGCCGGTCTTCTTCTGCTTCTGTTGCCTACGGTGTCGCTTGCTGCCCAGCAGCCGTCGAATGCTCCTCTGCCCGATATGCGCCAACTGCTGCGCGAGGTAATGGAGCACCAGAAGCAACTGGACAAGGTGCGGGAGAACTATACCTACAGTTCCTTTCAGACGGTGCAGGACGTGGAAGCCAGCGGCCAGGTGAAGAAGACGGAGACATCGGAGTCCGAGGACTTTTTTGTGAATGGCCACGTGATCGAGCGCACCGTGAAGAAGAACGGCCAGCCGCTCAGCGGGCACGACCTGGACAAGGAGACCGAGCGGATAACCAAGCTGGTGCAGAAGGCGGAGAAGACGCCGCCGGACCAGCCGCTCGAAGGGCAGACGATCAGTATCAGCCGGGTTCTGGAGATCATGGACCTGCGCAACCCGCGGCGCGAGAAATTTCGCGGGCGGCCGACGATTATCTTCGATTTTATTGGTCGCAGGGACGCGAAGACCCACGGGCTGGCCGAGGATGCCTCAAAGAAGCTGCAGGGCACCATCTGGGTTGACGAGTCCGGCCGCCAAGTGGCACACATGGAGGTCATCTTCAACGACAACTTCAAGGTCGGTGGAGGATTGCTAGCCAGCATCGCCAAAGGCTCGAACTTCCGCTTCGACCAGGCTCCGGTCAATGGCGAAATCTGGCTGCCGACTGGCGGCGAAGGAACCGTGCAAGCTCGCATCCTGCTCTTGAAGAACCTGCGCCAGCACTTCGTCGAGCGCGACTACGACTATAAGCGCTTCCGCGTGGAGACCGAGCAGTTGAAAGACGCGAAGCAGGTGAGGGAAAAAGAGAAATAGCGCCCCCGCATCGCGGCGCTTGAAGAAGAAATGGGCCGCCTCCCCCAACAGAAGCAGCCCGCAGTGTTTCCAACTCAAAGGTCGCTAAACGCCCGGAGGCCCCCCATCTGGAGGTCCACCGCCCCCATCCGGCGGAGGTCCGCCCGCGCCGTCTGGCGGCGGAGGCGGCATCTCCTCGCTCTCTTGGTGTGCGGAGGCTTTTTCGCGTTTCTGCGTCCAGGCGGCAAACTTGGTCTTCTGCTCGTCGTTCAGCAGAGCGGCGATGCGGGTGCGGGCGTTCTCGCGAATGGCTTTTCTCGCGGCGCGCATGGCTTCCATCTTTTCCTGGCTGGGTGGCTCAGGTGGAGTGGAGGCAGAGTCTGCTGAAGCCTTGTCACCCTCCGCAGCCGGCTTGGACTGCTTGAAGAGCGCCTCGATCTGGTCGCGCTGATCCTCGAGGATCGCCTTCACCTGCGTCTGCTGGTCCGCAGTCAGCGTAAGCAGTTGAGTGAGATGCTTCAATTGGCGCTCTACATTGGGCCCGCGCGCCTGCGTCTGCATCTCGCCCGGCGGCGGACCATCGGGCGGCGGCCCGCCCGGCCCGTCAGGTTGTGCCCAAAGCGCACAGCTCGTTGCAATGAATACGCCGACGATCAGCAGGGATCGCCGAGCCAGCAATAGATAACAAGAAAAATCGACCATGAAGCGAGTGCTCCTCTCGAAGGTGGAAGGAAGGTTGCGGGACCATGCGCCGCGGCGGAACCCTCGACGGGCCATGGCAAGCACTCGCAGGAGAACGTTCCCAAACCGAAGCTGGTTTTTCGCTTTCGAGCAGCATCGCCGGCGAGGGTGCTCATTCAACTAGACGTTTGCTTGCGAAGTCCGTTGACAGGCGCGCGACGATTGTTGGGATGAGGGTTTTTCTGTCGACTGCATCGATGCGACCGCCGGCAGCGAATGGGGCACAACGGCGCGCATCGCTGAGAGTGGAAGCATGTTTGTCCGCAAACTTTTGATCGAGAGAATCGACGCATCGGGAACGCGTGCGGCCTGTCCCATTCACTGGATCGACAACTTCGCGATGCGCAACTTTACCAATGACGCGGTCTTCGACGACACGCTGCCGATTGCCGATGGCCTGCTCGAGGCCGGGCTGCGCGCGTGCCCCTGGAGCGGCTTCACCCGGCCATGGAGGACTGGTTCCGGCGCAAGGGTTACCTCAAGGCGGAGGAGCGGCTGGAAGTGCGGGTGGTCTCTTCGCGTGTATCCGAGTCGGCCCAGGTCCAGGCAGGCTTCTAAGCCGCGGCCTGCCGCTCCGCCGCGGCGCCGTTCCAGAGTTCGGCTTCAGCCTGGCGGCGGGCCTTCAGGGCGGAACTTTCGTGCGCTCCGGCGCAGTCCCAGCGCAGCAACTGTTCCACGGCGTCTTCGTAGCGCCCTGCGTTCAGGATTTTGAGCAGGGTGGACTTGGCCAGCTTGCCCGCGCCCAGGTTGAAGCAGAAATCCACTAGCGCGTCGAACTGGCCCTGGGTGAGCGCGACTTTTACCAGCCGTTCCACCGCCTGTTCGGCGTTAAGGACATCGCTTTTCAGAATCTCTGCGGCCTGCGCTTCATCGAGCCCGTTTGCAAACGACTCGGGGTGCAAAAGCCGGTGCCCGTAGCCGATGGTCGGAAACCCGGCCACATCCAGATAGACTCGCCGGCGAAATCCCTCCGACTGCTTCAGCAACTCCAAACCGGCCACGCTCAAATGCATCGCTTCCTCCCGCTGCTTAGCAGCATCGATTTCACGCTAGCAAGATCGAGGAATTAATCGGCAAATCGGGCCAGAAATTCTAGAGGCGTCGTTTATCCGCGGTTTATCGGCGCGGCCAGACACGGGGGCGCTCGGGAGGAGCCGGCGCCTTGCCGGCGAGGGCTTCGAAGTCAGCCAGTACGGCCGTAAGAGCCTCATCGAAGTTGCGGTCGTGGGTCTTTTGCCGTAGGGCCACGTCGATGGACTCGGTGAAGGCCCAAAGCACGTAGTGGCTCTTGCGGTCGTAGACCACCAGGCGGAACATGGGCACGGGGTCGGCTGCGCCATTCATCTTGTTGGCCTGGCTTGGGCCGTTGGGCGCGGTAAGCTGCAACTCCAGCACCAGGTCGGCCTCGGCCGGGTCGGCAACCAGCACATAATGGCCGGTGGCTTGGAGTGCCGTGTAGAACTGCGCGTAGCCGCGGCTCGGATCGCCGGAGAAAGGCTCGGGAAACAAGCCGCTGTCGGCCCCGGCGTTGGAGACGAAAATCCTCTTTGCATCCCGAATTGCCTGCGGCACGGGGCTTGGCTCGTTCTTGCCCGGCGCTTGGGCGCTGACGGTAACAGCGGTGAGAAGTACGGCGCTCAGGGCCATGCGTAATCCAGCACATTTGCGGTTCACAGCGGGTTCCTCCTGTGGGGTAAAGCGGCAGTATTTGACTGCCCCAATGGACGCGGAAGGTCGGTGTTTTGTTTCCTCGCTTCATCAAGTGTGTAATTATCTGGAAACAGACGAGATCTGCTCCATTGCACTGTTTTTGGTGCAAACTGCAAATAGCGGAGCCTGAACAGCTTAATGAAACAGTAACGGTTACCATTATCCTGTGCAAATCCCGGTGTATATCTTGCTGATGGGTAGGTAGAGCAGTACCTCTTTAGTAAAATGGGCAGATGGTGATAAAACGGAAATCACGCAACATGTTCCTGAAGAACCCGCTGCGTATTTGCATCTTGGCGGGAGCTTCATCGGTTGCGCTGGCAGGTGTGGTGGTAACACTTTCCACACCGGCTGTGCACGCGGATGCGCGGCTTCCCCGATCCGCCGCGACCGCGCCCCCAGCGGCTCCGGAAATAAGCGCGACGCCAACTTCCCTGGCGCCCCAAAAGAAAACCGCAAGACGAACGGCCGAAGTACTTCGCGGCCTTGCCTCCTGGTACGGAGGGATCTTCAATGGCCGCCATACGGCCAGTGGAGAACGGTTCGACATGAATGCCATGACGGCTTGCCACCCCAGCTTGCCGTTCGGGAGCAGGGTTCGCGTAGTGAACCTCAACAACAAACAGTCGGTCGTGGTTCGGATTACCGACCGCGGAGAGCTTTTTGAAGGGCGCGTGATCGATCTTTCGTATGCCGCCGCAAAACAGCTGGCCATGACCAAGGATGGGCTTGCCCCGGTTGAGATCAAGGTCCTCTCATTGGGCGGATCTCACAGCAATAATTGAATTGACAGTAGGCGAAAGACAGCAACGGCCAGCCCTCGGGCTGGCCGTTGCTGTCTTTCGAGGCACCCTCAACTAGCGGGAAGCGATGGGCAGCGGGCGGGTGAGGCTCTTCGCAACCAAAGGTGTGCAGTGTATCTGTTGCGGGAGGCTGGCTAATCCGTCTCGGGCCGCTTGTAGGGCTTTTGCAGGTACTGGCGGGCTTCGTTCACAGCGCCCTGGGTGTTGTCGTTGGTCTGTACGGCCAGGCGGTACTCGTTCACCGCGCGGTCGCGTTGGCCGGTCAGGTCGAAGATTTTGCCCAGTTGGATGTGGCTCCAGACCTCGGTCCAGCGGGGCTCGCCGTCGCCGCGCAGAGCGTCGCGATAGCTGTTCACGCTGGCCTGGTAGTTGCGCTGCGAAAACAGCACTTCGCCGATGCGGTAGCTGGCCAGCGAACTCTGCGGGTTGGCTTCGAGAGCCTTCTGGTACTCGGACAGTGCGCCGGTCAGATCGCCCTGCGCCACCAGTTGCTGGCCCTTCAGAATGGCGATGCGCACCTGCAGGTCGGGAGTGGACTTGAGCACCCAGTCGCCGGGGTCGATGCTGATGCGGCGCGGACGGCCGAAGGTATCCACCACAAACTGCGTATCGGTGCCCACCACTTCCACCTTCTGCGACTCGGTTTTGCCGTCGGTCTCCACGCGCAACTCGACCGGCATGCGGAAGAGGTCCAGGTCCTGGGCGATTTCGCCGATGGTGCGGAAGCCCTTGTTGTTGCCCAGCCGGTAGACAGCGTACTTCTTGGTGAATTGCGGTGCGCCGGTGCCGTCGATCCATTGCGCAAAGAAGGCGGTCAACTGCTGCTGGCTCTGCGACTCGGCCACTTTCTCAAAGTCAGCCGCGCGGAGGGGGCTGTCGGTGTACTGGCTCAGGACACCTTTGAGCGTGGCCAGGAAGGCCTTGTCGCCGATCTCCCAGCGCAGCATGTGGAAGATCATGGCGCCCTTGTCCAGGGTCATCGATTGGAACTCGGGAGAGAAGGGGTTCTGGCGGCCGATGCTCGAAAGCGGGATGGTGTCGTAAGCCAGGGCGCTGGCCGAGACATCCTGTAGGGCGGTGTGCAGGGCGCTCTTGCCGTTCTCGTCTTCCAGATACATCAGCTCGCCATAGCGGGCCATGCCGTTGGTGATCCAGGCATCGTTCATGGTGCGCGGGCTCACCTCGGAACCCCACCACTGGTGGGCGATGGTATTGGCCAGCAGGCGGATGCCGGATTTGTCACCAACGCGTGAGCCGAGGACCGCTGCCAGCTCCGGCGCCCAGATGGCGGGTAGTGTGTCGTCGGGCAGTTCCACTACGTTCAGGTGGGTGGTCTCCGGCGCGCCGAAGCTGTCCGAGAAGAAGTCGAACTCCTTGGCAGCGGTCTGCGCCAGTTCGTTGCCAGCCTGCTGGTGGGCGACGGTCAGGTAGACCTTCACGTTGCCGGGGCCGGCGGTAAACGGACCCGCATAACGGCCAGCAACCACAGTTCCGGGGAAGCCGGGCTTGGTCCAGTTGAAGTCGAACTGGTCGCCTTGCTTGCCATTGGCCAGGGTCACGGACTTTCCCGCTCCCTGTGCGCCGCTTGAAAAGACCCGCATTCCCTGCGGCACGCGAATGTGCATCTCCGCGGTGAAACGGTTGGTCATGTAGCCGGAGGTGGGGAACCAGCGCGCGGCGTAAAGCAAATAGCTGATCGGCTCCTGGATGGCGGCCAGCTTCAGGCCCTCCACCGGTCCGTCCTCGTTGCCGGTGATCATACCCTCGTACTCGAAGGTCCAATGCGCGACCTGGCCCTGCACGAACGGCGCACCCGGAGTGATGCGGATGGTGCCGTCGGCGGAGCGCTCACCAGTGAGCACTTTGCCGGATTCATCGGAGATTTTGGTGACCTTCAGCGCCGGGTGGAAGCCGAAGCTTACCACTTCAACGTTTCCAGGCGCGGTAAAGCCGACGGTGACCTTGGCCGCCAGATGATGCGTGGCCGGGTCCAGTTCCGCATCGATGGTGTAGCCGGATACGGTGAGCGTGGGCCGCTCGATCCTCTGCGCGCCAAGCCGCGCCGTCAACAGCAGAGTGCAGGCCAACGCGCCCGCCAGGGGCAATATTCGCAAAGTCTTTCGCATCGCTCTATTTTTCTCCGCCATCGATCGAGGTATTTTCCGCTTTTCCGCCCACAATTGCCAGAGGCTCCGAGGCCAACAACTCCAGCGTAATCTCCGCCACCCGCCCGATGGCTCCATTTTCTCCGCTGGTCGCCGGACGCGTATTCAGCAAGCCATGAATTCGCCCCAACTCCTTCATCATGGACTGGCGAGCGGCACCGTCCGGTAGCAGAGGCTCAATTTCTTGGACGATATTTGCGGCTGTGAAGTCATCCTGAATCAGCTCCGGCACTGCCCGCTTGCCCGCGATCAGGTTGACCATGGCCACGTGGGGCACGGTCACCACCCGTTTGGCGATGGCGTAGGTGAGCGGCGAGACGCGGTAGACCACCACAAAGGGGTTTCCGATCAGCGCCGCCTCTACCGTGGCCGTGCCGCTGGCTACCACCGAGGCACGGGCGTGGAAGAGCGCCGCGCGGGCGTCGCGTACCAGCCGAATGTCCAAACCCAAGCCGTGGTTATCCACCAGGGTCTGCACCGCCTCACGCTGGGCCGCGTTCAAAGTAGGCGCGAGCGGTAGCAGAAACTCGAATTTCATCTGGGCGAGCGCCTTGCGCTCTTCCAGAGCCCAGGCTGCCTGGAGCATCTCCGGCAACAGGTCCTGGATCTCCTTGGGCCGGCTGCCGGGCAGCAAACCGATCCATGTCTTCTCCGGGTCCAGGCCGTTTTCCGCGGCAAATTGTTTGCGGCAGATGGCAGGCAGCGGCAAATCGGCCAGCGGATGGCCCACAAACTCCGCTTCCACTCCCTGCCCGCGGTAAAACGGCTCCTCAAAAGGGAAGATCACCAGCATCTTGTCCACAAAGCGCCGCACCAGCTTGATGCGATGCTTCTTCCAAGCCCACAACTGCGGACTGACGAAGAAGATCACCGGAATCCCCAGGCGGTGCAATTCCTTCGCCAGCCGGAAATGGATTTCGGGAAAGTCGATGAGCACGGCCACATCCGGCCGCCGCTCGCGCAGAATGCGCTTCAGCTTGCGGAACTCGCCATAGATGCGGGGCAGGTGGCGCACCACTTCGGTCAGGCCCATCACCGCCATCTCTTCCGAGCGGACCACCACTTCCAGGCCGGCCGACTCCATGCGTTCGCCGCCCATGCCGAAGAACCTGGCCGTGCGGCCGTCTACGGCAAGCTGGCGAGTCAGGGCTTCCACCAGCAGCGCACCGTAGTGCTCGCCGCTGGCCTCTCCGGCCGAGATGAAGATGGTGGGGAACATTTTTGGTTGCGCCAAAGCAATCTGCGCTGGAGACCATCATAGCTGTTCCCAGCTTCGCCAGCCTCTTGTGAGTCTTCGCGGCCCATACTCGCGGCGACCCGCCAAAACCCAAAACTCCAGCGCCGCGGCCGATTGGCAAAACATGAGGATCTTGTGTGGGAAGATATGTGAATACCGAGCGACTCTCAGGGAGAAATCTCAGAGAGATGAGGTTTTTGATCTTTCCCATATCAACGTTTGTACTTTCCCAGGTGCCCAAAAGCGAGGCACCTGGGGCAACCATCTTCAGTGGTTGTTCTCACTTCCCCCGGGACCTGGGCCACTCGCCCGTTCATTGGCGGTCTTTTTGAAGTGGCGGTCCGGTGGGTGTCGCCACAGGCGCTGACTGGGGCATTGAAGAACTCGGAACCGCAGTTGGCCCCTTCAATTGGTCGTTAAAGATAGAGAAGTCTAGGTCTGGGAACGAAATCCGACGCATCGCATCAATCAGATAGCGAACGGGTGTCATGCCTGCAACGTCTGAACCAATGAAGGACATCGATTGCACGCCGAGAAGGAATGGGCGTTGTCCAGATAAGCCTATCCACGGGAAGCCAACTGGAACAAAATAGATTGGCGAACCGCTATTCCCCGCTACTAGCGATGCCGAAATCATCCACTCCTTCATAGGCCTCTGGGGAAGCCCTGGAGCGCAATTGACGCTAATATCCTCGTCTGGTTTGGAGGAAACGTAGCCGAACTTGAAAATCGGATAATTGCGTCTAGCCCCTGACGCACCAAGCAGGAGCCCGGCCGAAACTATCTGTGCACCGGCATCAATCTTGTCGTCCTCTCCACCGTGGGGAAGCTCTGAGACTTTCACGGGCAGGTTCTCAACATTATTTTGCTCAAGGAGTGGGGCATTCAAGAGAGTGACAGCGACATCAGCATTGTCGTCAGAGGAGTAAAGCCAAAACGAAGACAGAGGAATCTCGATAGTTCCAGCGGAATGGCCTGCTGTCGCTTTGGTGTTAAGACGGCGAAAAGAGTGCCTTGCATTCCAAGGCTTCCGGCCCAGCCAGGGTCGGCTATGTGCCGAGCCGTTACCAGCATCGTATAGGCCCTGTCAGGCTGAGCTTTCGAGGGGACCAGTAGGAGAAAACCAGTTCCAGCGTCTTTCAAGCTCCCATCAGGTCCTCTAAGATACATGAACACAACAGAATTGCGGATAGCATCTAGGTTAATGTTGAACGTGCTTTGGCCGAAGCACAGTGCTTGAAAGGTTAAGTACACGAGTGCAATTGCCGCAATCCGTTTCTGTCTCTGGACCATGCCAACATTATGGACTCAATTTAGTTGCAGGGGGACAAAGACTGGTTGTTTTCATAGATGGAAGAGTTTTTGAAATCATCAGGTCTGACCCGCAACGCCACAATCTACCTAGTTCAGGCACTACTGCTGATCATGGCACCCTCCCGGAGCAGTAGTCCTTTAGTCTCATCACACCCAAAGTGCTGTTTCCTCAGACTCCGGATCGCTTGCGCGGCGGAACCATGCGTTGCAGATGGAGTAAATTGTCTATCAGCATTTCTTTCATTGAAGAGGCGCACTTGAGACAAGCTCTTTCGACCTTTGCCCGGCGCAGAATCATGACGCTGATTTCCCGGGCCCTTCCCGTCCTGCTTCTGCTGTTATGGCTTTCGCCGCGCGTTGATGCGCAGCCAAATCCTCGGCAAACAGCAAACTCCTCTCACAAGCAACGCGTCGTCATTCTCACAGACATCGGGGCGGAAGCGGACGACACGGAGAGCATGGTGCGCCTGCTTCTGTATTCCGATGTGATCGATGTCCAGGGGCTGGTTGCGACAACTTCGACATGGAAGCGGACGTCGGTTTCCCCCGAGTTGATTGAAGAGGTGATCCGCGCTTATGGCAAGGTACGCGGAAATCTGGTGAAGCACGATCCCGACTATCCTCCAGAACCGGCCCTTCATTCCCTGGTGAAACATGGCGCGGCTGAATACGGAATGAATGGAGTCGGCCCGGCGAAGGACTCCGAAGGATCGGACTGGATCATACGGATGCTGGAGAAGAACGACGACCGGCCTCTGTGGATCGCGGTCTGGGGTGGACCGAATACACTCGCGCAGGCGCTTTACAAGCTTCGAGCTACAAAATCTCCCGCGGAATTGGATCGTCTGGTCGCCAAATTGAGGGTCTATACGATCTCCGACCAGGACGATAGCGGCCCATGGCTCAGAAAGAATTTTCCCAAGCTCTTTTACATCGTGAGTCCCGGCGGTGATTACAGTAATGCGACATGGACCGGAATCAATGTATTTGTTCCTGGAATCGACAATTCAACCATCAGCAACAAATGGCTCGCGGAGCATATTCAACAGGGACACGGCGCGCTGGGAGCGGCATATCCCGATGTCGCATACGGCATGGAGGGCGACACGCCATCCTGGCTCGCGCTGATTCCGAATGGGCTCAGCGATCCTGAACATCCCGATTGGGGTGGCTGGGGCGGGCGCTACGAACTGTACCAACCCACGATTCCGGTCACCAATCCCAGCACATTCATCCTTGGAGTCTTCGCGAGAGGCGTTCCAATCGAACCCGAATCGCGCCCCATCTGGACCAATGCTATCGACGACGTCGCCCCGCCGGTATCGGGAGAATACGGGCGCGCGACGCTGACCGGCGCGAAGCCGATCCGGGACTTCAAAGCGACAATCTGGCGGTGGAGGAACGACTTTCAAAACGACTTCGCCGCCCGCATGGAATGGGCAACCAAGTCATACCGGGAAGCCAATCATGCACCGGTCATTGCCCTTGACCAGCCGGAGGCGTTCACCGTGCACTCGGGAGAGCCGTTTAGACTGGGCGCCCACGCATCCGACCCGGATGGCGACAGCTTGAGTCTTTACTGGTGCCAATACCCTGAGGCGGGAACCTACAAGAAGACCATACCGATGACAGTTTCAGAGAATCTTGCTCAGATTGATCTGAGGGCTCCTAAGGTCGACAAAGCGGAGACAGTCCACTTCATTCTGAGAGTTACCGATAAAGGCACTCCTCCGTTGTCGCGCTACAAGAGGGTAATCGTCACCATAGCCCCATGATCGTTGTGAGTGGGTGAAAGGCTCGCTCATCCAGCGTGCTTTTGAAAATGTTGGCGAGTGGTCCACCGTCGAGCGGGGACCACTCCGCTTCGGGATTCGACTATCCTGCCAGCGCCCTACGCCGCAAAGTCAATAAACCCTCGCTGCGGGTCCGTCGAGATCAGCTTGACTGTGAGCTTGTCGCCCACGTCCAGGCCCTTGCCGCCTTGGACCAGCATTCCTTCCACGTGCGGGTCGAGGGTGCGGACGAAGGTACCGTACTTGTTCACGCCGGTGACGATGGCGGGGAAGCTCTGGCCGATGCGGGGGCGCAGGACGACGGCGGCGATGCGCTTCTGCATTTCGCGCTCCACCTTGCGGGCGCCGTCTTCCATCAGGGTGCAACGGGCAGCGATGGCGTTGAGGTCGTCGGCCGTGTAGGGCTGCCGCGACTTGGCCAGCCAGGCCTTCAGCAGGCGCTGCGTCACCACGTCGGGAAAGCGGCGGTTGGG
>Ga0255354_1000104_pt1 | contig 48414 bp, 51 predicted proteins | sample HBST50metaG_FD_189942 | JGI IMG/M metagenome (GOLD analysis project Ga0255354, IMG submission 189942) | Peat soil microbial communities from Stordalen Mire, Sweden - H.B.S.T50 | ecosystem: Environmental > Terrestrial > Soil > Wetlands > Peat | place: Sweden: Norrbotten County, Stordalen Mire...
ACCAACCAACAACAGAATCTTCAACCGGACAGAAACACTGTCGGGGATAGCCGCGTCCAAAAATCGCCGCATGAACTTCCTCATGTGCCCGTGGCGGAAGATGAAACGTGCAAGTCAGCCTTCGAAGACCTCACATACCTCGAAATCACACGATGCCCCCAAACAATCGGCCCGTGGCTATACCTTCGTGAATGATCCAGGTTAAGACTGATCGATGGTCGGACTGCCGATAGGCTACGCCATATTCATAGGCAATTTCGTCATCGAGGAAAGGAATATAAACAGCTTTTGTTAGTGTAAGTTCCTCTGAGTACCGTTTCGTGACAATGGTGATGCTCGTCCCTGCGCCCGTATCCACCAGGTGAACGGACTCGGCAGGAGATGCTGAAATGCAGAGCCATTCCGGTGCGGAACCAAGAGCCCGGCACCTGCCAAGCAAAGCATCCTTCAGGGCTTTGGAAAACTGGTGTTTCGAACCGATGATTTGCTCGTGACAGAGATCCACAAGATGAATCTCTGTGCGGCCCCGGAGGACATGGTTCTCCGGCAGAACAGCTAACAGTGTATCGTGAGTCAGATGGAGCGGCGCCACGTAGGGTTCAGTGACGGGCCATGCGACTAAGGCCACATCGGCCTTCCCGTTCAGAAGCATCGCAATAGCTTCTTCGTCCGAGTCGCAGGGCTGCTGGAACGAAATGCGCATGCCCTCCACTGCTTGCGCAGCGACTACGATAGAGAGCAATTGCAGATCGACATGACGTGGCCTGCTAACCGCGAGCCTTTCTGAAAACGCTCGGTGAGCCGCATCGGTGCGGGTAATCAGACGCTGGAAATCCTCAAGGATCCGCTTTGCTTCTTCGACGAACACGAAACCCTCTGGGGTAATCGCCCTCACCACGCCCTTGCTCCTGTCGAAGAGTTTGCATTCCCGACTCTTTTCCACTTTGTTGATGCGGGCCGTTAGGCCTGGCTGCGTCATGTGCAAACGTTTTGCCGTTTCTGTGAAGTTGAGCGTCTCCGCAAGCATTACCACGCATTGCAGATCGAGCACATCCAGTTGATCAATAGTGGCCATCCAAATCCTTCTTTCCTCTAACTGCTTTTCACGTATTCGTCATTACCTGTACTTTCACGGCGCGCGAGGTTCACACTCCATTAAGAGCTTCTTGTGAAATACGGGAGTAAGTACAGTAACATCTCGCAGTAGCCGTACTGCTCTCTCTTTTCAAGAATGGATTATTCGATCTTAAGAATTACGATCATGCCCCCCATTACGCGTCAGGGCAACTTAAGCCGGCAGGGGACGCAAGAATCGAGGGCGGCAACCATCAACTGTGCGAGGTGCTCGGGCGGTGCCCCCCGGCGACCCTCCATGAGGCCACGCGCCAGCGCCCCGCGGGGATGGAAGTTCCATTCGGTCGGCGCGAGGATTTGATAACGCCGGATACGACCATCGGCGATTTCGACGCGATGCGCAAGCCATCCTCGGGCCGCCTCGACCAGTCCGAGGCCGACACCATCGCCCTCCGGTATTGGTGAGTTCCGGTCCCTGTAGATTTCTTCCGCAAGGTCCCGCATTTCCACCAGGCACCACGTCGTCTCGACGCATTGAGCAAGAAAGCGGGCGGCCAGTCCTCGGCCATGTTGGGCGACAACCGCCTGGACAAGCGGATCCGCCAGCCGGCGCGCTAGCGGCCCGGTCTCCCGCGGGCCGCTCTCCCATTCCGGCTGGGCAACGAATGAGCCATCGCCATCGGCGGCAAGACGCCGATCAAGCGCTGTTTCGTCGAAACTATCCAGCAATGTCACGCCGCTCGCACCGCAGCCCTCCCACCCTTCCTGCTCAAGGAGGCGAAAGAGTTCGGCGGCAGGCCCCCGGGCGCCACGGACCCAGTCCTGCCAACCTGCAGTATCGAGCGGCAACGCCAGCCGTGCTTCCACGATCGCGTCTTCGGCAGCATCAAGCCTCGCCGTCAGCGCCGTTTTATCCGGAGCTAGCCAGCCTCCGCCTGGCCGCATCCAGTCACCATCGGGATAGATGCAGTCCCATAGATCGGCAAGACTGACACGGAGAGCTTTTACGGTGCGAAACCCTATCGGCCTCTTCCCCAGCAAGACCGGCCAATCCAACAGCACGCAGGTCGCGTGCTCCAGCACCGTTTCACCCCGCAGCAGGAGCGCACGCGCAGCATTCTGCGAAGGGCCGGGGTCGATCCCCAGGGCTTGTTCCACGGCCATGCTGCCAGCCAGTCCCTGGGCAATGCGACAGACAGAGAACACGGCAGCAATACGGTGAAGCGCTTCATTGGGCGTGAGACCGACCAGATGCGAGGCGAGGTCGAGCGGACGACGATTGGCAATGGACACGTCAACGATGCGGTCGCCTTCGGTGGCCAGCGCAATGTCGATGCTCCCTTCGCCTGTAAAGCCGCCGCTCATCGCGAGTCTCCCACTGCTGGTTCGCGGAGCACGCTCTCCAGATAGGCCAGGGAGTCAGCCGCCACCTCTGGCGATATCGTTTCGACGGCGTAAGCGTTCGCCATCACGGAGACATAGTCGCCAAGCACCACAGACTCAGGCACCAGCACAGTGCTGATCACGCGCCGGACGCCGAAGCATTCGACCGTGGCGACATCACCATCAATAGAGACCACCAGGGATGGAATGGCCATGCACATAGCAGATTTCCTCTCAGGCTCGCAATCGTGCCGGATGTCCGCTCGCAGCCAACTCCGCTACGACAAGGTCCACCACTTCGTCCAGGCGGGCTTTGACTGGAGGCGAGAGTTCCATCCCCAACGCCAGCGTCACCGGCTGCACGCCGATCAGCACGACATAGCCAGGAGCTGCGCTTTTGAATGCCAACGCAGCCAGGACATCCGAAAGCCCGACCTGGTGCGGCGACAGTTTGGTCTTGAAGAAGGCAGGCACCTGATCGCCTTCTAAGCGGACGACGGATGCCGGAGGCTGCCCGATCAGGATGGCATCGACGACGATAAGATGCCCGGCCCCTTCCAACTCCGGCAACAGTTCCATACCCGTGGTTCCGCCGTCGATCACCTCGACCTCAGCGGAAAAGTCATATCGCTGGACAAGCGCCTTGACCACGTGCACTCCAATGCCCTCGTCGGTCATCAACATGTTGCCGATACCCAGAACCACTGCCCTTGTCACAGCGCGCGGACCTCTACAACAGTTCTGTGTTCGGCGTCAGTCAGGTGTACGGCACAGGCAAGACAAGGGTCGAAAGAGTGAATGGTACGCAGCGCCTCCAGAGGCCGTTCAGGGTCGGCCACGGGTGTGCCCAGTAAGGCCACTTCGTAACTGGCAGGTTGTCCCTTGTCGTTCTTGGGAGCAGCTAGCCAGGTGGAGGGAACGACGGCCTGATAGTTGGCGATGCGGCCGTCCTTGATGACCACCCAGTGCGAAAGGAGGCCGCGCGGCGCCTCAACCTGGCCTACACCGGCGATCTCGCCTTTAGGGAATGTGGGCTTGTTAAAAGTCGCCACATCTCCCTTGCCGATGTTCTCCATCAGCAGGTTCCAGTTGGCCTGAAGATCTTCATAGACCACGCAGGCACGGATCACGCGCGCGGCGTGACGTCCGACTGTCGAATTCAAAGCCGCCGGCGATATTTTAGGGCCGGATAAAGCGTGTATCTTGTCACTCAGCCGTTCGACGTAAAGTCTGGTTGTCTGGTGCCCGCTTGCCACTCCGGCTAGAACCGAAGCGATGGGCCCTACCTGGGCGGGTCTGCCATAGAAGGTCGGCGACTTGACCCAGCTATATTTTCCGTCATCCTGAAAATCTGTGTATGCGGGAGTGGTCTCGCCTCTCCATGGCTTGAGTTCGCCGTCACTGCTTTTGTAGGTGTACCAGGAGTGCCTGATCGACTCGGCCACACCGTCTGTGAAATAGGGGTCACCGAAGCGGGAGATTTTCCGGAAGGACGCAAAATCGCCTCCCGGAACAAAGCCTCCCGGCATCATGAATTGCATGTTCCTGGTGTCGGTAGGCAGATCCGGGCTCGACAGAAAGTCGTTGACGCCTGCGCCTAGAGATAGCCACTCGGGATAGGACGCGGCGATGGCCGCGACGTCAACGAAATAGCAGTTGTGCAGGAACGCCCCGACCTTGTCAATGCACTCCTTAATTTCGAGGAGCCGTTCGAGTGTGAGCACGCTCTGGCTATCGGTAGAGATAGGGTTGGAGACGCCACCCACGGCCAGGTTCTGGATGTGCGGCGTTTTCGAGCCCAGCGTGCCGACAATCTTATTGGCCCAGCGCTGCGCATCGAGAGCCTGCAGGTAATGCGCTACTGCCATCAGGTTGACTTCAGGCGAGAGCTTCATCGCCGGATGGCCCCAATAGCCATTGGTAAAGATGCCAAGCTGGCCGGAGGCGACGAAGGTCTTCAGACGTTCCTGGGTGTCGGCCATAACTGCCGCGCTATTGCCTTCCCAGCCGGAGATGCTTTCGGCGAAGCGCGCCGCCTTTGCAGGGTTCGCCTTGGTCGCAGAAATTACATCCACCCAGTCGAGAGCGGACAACTGATAAAAGTGCACGATGTGGTCATGCAGTGTATGGGCAGTCAAAACCATGTTGCGGATGTACTGCGCGTTCAAAGGAACTTCCAACTCTAGCGCCTCTTCGACCGCGCGCACCGAGGCGATGGCGTGAACAGTCGTGCATACACCGCAGATGCGCTGCACGATGGCCCATGCATCGCGCGGGTCGCGATCCAGCACGATCTTCTCAATGCCGCGCCACATCTGGCCCGAGGCCCACGATTTGGCAATATGACCATTTTCAACTTCGACATCGATGCGAAGATGTCCTTCGATACGAGTAACTGGATCAATGGTGATTCTTGTCGTCATGCGACGCTCCTATTTGGTTGCCAGCGCCGCGGTCTGGGCGTGCTCAACGGATGGAAGTACAGGGAAAAACTTGACGATCAGCACGTAGCCGAGAACCTCGACCGCGATCATGCCGAAGGTCACCAGTAGTTCGGGGACCGACGGAAAATAGTGCCAGCCAGTGCGGCCGTAGGCGATCATGTAGGCATCGAGGCGATAAAGAATGCCGCCCGAAAGTATGCACATCGCGGCAATGAACTGATAGCGTGGCGCCATGCGCCGGTGCTCAGGCCACAGCAGAATGACCGGAATCAGATAGAGGGCGTTCTCCGCCAGGAAAGCGAAGCTGAGTCCACCGGAAGTGAAGAGGAAATGCAGCTTGCCCTGGTAGAGGAGAGCGCTCCAGCGAATCGTGAGGAATGCAGTCACCACTGCGATCAGATAGCGCGACAGTAATCCGAGAATGTGTGCCTCAGAGATGCGTGCGAAGCGATCCGACACCAACGTTGCCTCCAGCATGACGACGCTATAGCCCATGCACAATGCCGTCAGCAGGAAGAGTGCGGGAAGAACCGGCGTCTGCCAGAGCGGATTGAGGAGGGGACCGAAAGGAATCAGCATGGTGCCCAGCGACGACTGGTGCATGGTCGGCAGCGTCATGCCAAGGGCGATAAACACGAACAGAACCTTGTTCAGCACCTTCTCGACGGTCGTAGCGACGGCTTGAAGATCTCCGCCCCACCGCCCGGTCCACTCGACCGCTTTCTCTACCACCGGCGGAGCGAATTCCAGCATCAGGACCATCGTGTAGACGCTGACGCACAAGGCGACTTCGATCATGACCGAGTTCAGATTGAAATACGCTGGCCATACAATGTGCCATGCGTTCCACCACCGGCTAATGTCCACCAGTACGGACACGCCGCCGAGCGCATAACCGAACATGCTGGCCAGGATGGCGGGTCGCACTAGAGGATGGTACTGCCCCTTGTTGAGCACATAGACAACCAGCGCCACTGCATAACCGCCGCACCCGATGGCCGAGCCGGCGACCATGTCGTAGGCCAGCCACAGGCCCCAGGGAAAACCGTCATTGAGATTGGTGACGGACCGGAGGCCAAAGCAAAGACGAATGAGAACGAGGATTCCCATGATGGCAACCATGAAAGCTGCGATAACCGTCGTCCTCGTGATGTAGGGTCCACCGAGAGGTTTCATGCGCATGGCCTACTCATCCCCCGTGTGGTTGTCTTCGTGTTCGTCGTGCTTACCTGACCGGCGAACCAGAACAAGCAGGCAGCCGAATAGCACCGCGGGCGCGATCATCCCCTTGTAGAGCGTGTGCTGAATGGTTTCCGAGATTGACACGAACGACTTCTTCGGGAGCATCGGCATTCCAAGTTTTTCGAATCGCACTCCGGAGAGCAGTTGCATCTGTGTGCCGCCCACTTCGGTCAAACCGTAAGTCTCGGAGATATAGTGCGGGGCCGGTTTCTCATGTACGTCAGGCGAGTCGGCCGTTTTGCGCGGAAAGAACGCTCTCTCGCCGGGCACAAGCCTGTGGCGGCGCTCGGCTTCGGCGCGCAGCACCGTCACTGGACCAAACAGGGTAGCACCCGTCGGGCAAACCTCCGCGCAGGCAGCGATCTTGCCCTCGGCCAGCCGTGGCTTGCACAACTCGCATTTGCGCAGACGCGCGAAGGTCTTGTCATATTCGAAGCGCGGCACTCCGAAAGGACAGGCCGCGACACAGTACCGGCAGCCGATGCAGTTGTCGGGGTTATAGCTGACGATTCCGGTCTCGGAATTCTTCGTCATGGCCTTGACCGGACAGACTGACACGCAAGACGGATCGATACATTGCAGGCACGACTTCTTCATGAAGGCGTATCCATCCTTTTCCTGGTCCTTGGTCACCCCTGTGCCTTCGCGATAGGCCTTGATCACGGTCAGCGTATACACTGAAAGATCGAGCGGGGTATCCCACAGCTTGTCCTCTGTGTTGAACTCCGGATGCGTGTTGTTGGCCTCGCGGCAAGCCACCACGCACGCCTTGCAGCCAACGCACAGGGTCGAGTCGAACAACAGCCCCAGCGCCTTGGGCGACAAGGTCTTTTCTTCGCGGACTTCGGCCGTTGCTGCCGTCGAAGCTGCGCCGACCACTGCGGTCCCCTTTAGGAAATTCCTTCTTGTCAGCGGCATGGAATCACTCCTTACCTTCTGACGGGCTTTCGGGTTTACTTCCTTTGCCAAGATTGCTGGCCATGGCTGCCGAAGCGCCGATCACAGCGCCAGCAGCGCCCGCCAGCGCGGCTACGGATGCGATGGTTGCTCCGTGTCCCTGTTGCTCGACAATACCTGGATAGGAGGCTGGCGGCGTTACGCCCTTCAATTCCGCCAAGGCGAAAATAGGCTTCTCGAAGCCAATGCCTTTTTCGGTGCAGCCGATGCAGGGATGGCCCGTGCCGACCGGCCAGCTTCCACCGCCGACATCGCCGAACAGGATCGCAGGACAGTTGGCGTGGGTCTCCGGCCCCTTGCAGCCCAGCTTGTAAAGGCACCACCCGGCGCGATGCCCGGCATCCCCGAACTCCTGGGCGAAGCGGCCAGCATCGAAATGCGGACGACGCTCGCAGTTCTCGTGGATGATGCGCGCGTAGGCGAACTTCGGCCGCCCCTGGTTATCGAGTTCCGGCAGCTTGCCGTAAGTGATGTAATGAACGACCGTCGAGAGGAAGTTATACGGATTGGGGGCACAGCCGGGGATGTTCACCACCGGCTTCTTCCACACCTCATCCACTCCAACGCAACCCGTAGGGTTGGGCTTCGTCGAAGGCATTCCTCCCCACACAGCGCAAGAGCCCAGCGCAATCACTGCCGCCGCATCCTGCGCGCATTCGTTCAGGATCTCGACCGCCGTCCGGCCACCGATCTTGCAATAGATGCCGTTGTCTTTGGCGGGAATCGCTCCTTCGACGACCAACACATATTTGCCCTTGTTAGCCGCCATCGAGGCCCTGCGCGCCGCATCGGCCTGACGGCCCGCACCGGCAAACAGCGTCTCGTGGTAGTCGAGCGAAATCAATTCCAGAATTAGCTTGTCGAGCGCCGGGTGTTCAGTGCACAGCATCGATTCCGTGCATCCCGTGCACTCGGCAAAATGCAGCCAGATCACCACTGGTCGATGCTTGGTAGTTAGTGCTTGGGCGATTGCGCCCTCCGCTTCAGGCGGCAGCCCCAGGGTTACCGCCATAACCGCACAAAACTGCAGGAACGTACGCCGAGACAGGCCCGGTTTTGTCTCGACGCACGTCAATATCTCGTCATTCATGTCCTCAACCTTTTGCTCAATCTTGTTCCACTTTCAACGCCGTCTCAGAACTTCTCTCACATCTTCGTTCGGAGTCCAACGCCGAATAGGCATCAGAGTGATTACCGCCAGCAAGCTTAACCGGCCCCACCTGCAATCACATGGCTGCATTATTGATCCGGCCCTTAACGAATACATCGCGGCTTCCCGCCATTTTCGCTAAAATGCGAAAATGGCGGGGCACGGTGTTGCAATACTTTCGGGTCGGATCAATTTCCACTATTGCTGCCAACACTTTCATCAGGTCACTCCGAGAATGGCTGCCCCGTTCGTCGCTCACGTGCATAGAATGCAATCTACATTCGCGGAGATGATGCAATGTAGTGCTCAGATTTAGCGGCAGTCTTATAGGATTCCTTTTTTTGCGGAGAAGCCAATGCCAAGAAGTAATCAGATTGATTAGTTGTCGAGATGGGTCAGGAGTTGTAAGGGGAGCACTGCCGATACTGTTGCGAAATGATTCTTGTATTGGCGGGTCGAGAAGAAAGTGCCGTCACAGAAGCAGGAGCGGAAAGCACTTGCATATTGGCAGGGAACAAGGGATGCCGTCTGCGGTGGTCCTGGACGGCCTTGCTCCGGTCAATCCCATCTTCCGAGTAATCGATGTGTTCGTCGAGCGCCTAGAGATGGCAGATCCTGGCAATGGAAAGCGCCCTTCGCAGGAGCGCTTTCCATTCTTTCTCGCTAGCAGACCCTCGGTTTTACAGCAGTTCTGATATGGAGTGACCCTGTCAACTCCATATCAGAACTGCTGGCGGTTTGCGACAGACTCGGAAGCACCACTGTCAGGCGTTAGAATATGCTGCGGTGTCTTACTCAGAAGATGCACCAATGAATTTCGGCCGGGCAAACGACTTGTTACACCTGCTATTGTGAATACACCGCGAGTTCGGGCTCATCCGTGCTGATCATGCTGCTGTCGGCCGAGGCGCGAGTGAGATATAAGACACGGTTCCCGCTCCTCCCCTTGATTTCGTAGCGTTCAATGTATGTGAGAAATAAAGACAGAATCGGATTGCTATTTTGCGGACTCCAGTAGCCGTTAAGCTGAGCTTTGTATTCCGGAGTAAGAGGAACATAGGTTATCCCGTCTTTCGCGACTCTACTGGAGTCGTTCAGGAACGTTATGCCGACACCCGCAGCAACCAGACTAAGCGCAGTGAACATGTTCTCCACCGTTAATGTCTGAGGTCGATAACCGACATCTGCACAATCCAATTGGTGCTGGGCCAGTTCAATACTCGTAGTGCTATTTACGGGCATTATCAGGACATCTCCCTGCAGCATCTCAGGATGGAGCTCACGTTCACCGGCAAGTGCGTGTTGCGCAGGGAGGGTAGCATATACCTGTTCTGGTTCAAACAGCTTCGAGCCGCGCCCATACCGCATTGCGCGCGAGTTCGAGTTATAGAAAACAATATCGAGCTTACCAGCCTCGACTAGGTGGAGTGACTCCTCTAAAGGGTAATCATGATAGGAGATTTCTATACTTGAATGATCGCGCTTGAAACATAGAAGAAGATCTGATAGCGGACCAGCAATCGCATCCGTAGTAAAAGCCAGTGCGAGACATCCTACGTTACCGCGCGCTGCCTGCTGCGTGAACGCAATCGCGCTGTCGAAACAATCCAAAACCTTATCGGCCTGCGCTGCAAGAACTCTTCCGGCATTTGTGAGGCGTATACGTTTGTGATCTCGATCGAAAAGAGGGAACCCGATCTCTTCCTCAAGTTGCTTGATCGTGCGGCTGAGCGCCGGCTGTCCTACGTGTAGGAGTTCAGCCGCGTTGGTGAAGTGCATGACAGAAACAATGGCCTTAAAACTCCTAAGATGCCTAAGCTCAATAATATTTGAGATTGGCACTGCTGAAAGTCGATCCATTTTGCTTCCTCCATCAAAGTTTCGTTATTCATTCCTTGAATTTTTGTGGTATCAGATATGGAAGGCCATTGAGCTTGACGGTGAATCCCGCCGTGTGCAAGCGCCGTTGAATTCAGGACACGCCGAACGAAGAACGCTGAATTTCGGCTCCGACATAATCGCCTTGCCATATCGTCTGCCTGTCACTGCTTGCGGACGGCGAGAATCTCTCGTAGGCAGGAATTTTGTTCCAGGCTACGTTTCTACAATTTGGATCGATTTCAGGCAAGTCCGTGCCCCTCCCACTAGCGCCTTTTCTCCAAGTGTATGGGCATTGTTAAAGCGGCCAAGCCCGCCTACAAGATTCATGCACACTGACGATACGCCTAAGGCCGCAGCTCGAAATATTGGCCTGCCTATAGGTCAACAATGCACGCACAACATCCAACACGTTGCATCAAAGGTCTAGTCGCTTGAAGTTTAACGGAGAACTATATGCCGAAGGCCGTTTGCCTGTCAAATGGAAAGCAAGCAAGCATTTGTTGACTAGCAAGCAAGCTCTATATAACACTTTTAAAATCAATCGTTAAAAGGGCGTTAAGGAAACGCTTGGAAGCCGCTATCCGCCGAGAGCAACTTGTCGTTCTTCATGGCAAGGCTGCCATGAAGGTGGATTGCAAGGGTATAATCTATCTTCTAATCTATTGAATGTCATCGGATTGTCCGAAGGAGTGGGCGTGCCAAAGCGGAAAGTTCCCAAGGATGCCAGGGAGCGTATCCTCGAAGCTGCGATGGCTGAGTTTGCCCGCGTAGGCTTCAACGGTGCGCGATTGGCCCGCATCGCTAAAGCAGCAAAGGTGAGTTCACAGCTGCTTTATCACTATTTCCCCAGCAAGCTAGGGCTGCACAAGGCTATTCTTGAGGCTTCCCTCTCCCAAGTTCCTTTTCCGACGACTTTAGCGGTAGAGTTCGAAGCAATGGAGCTCTGGTTTCACAACACGCGGTCGTGGTATGGCGACATTCAGCTCCGCCTTGTACTATGGGAAGCACTTGAGAATAGGGGCGGGCATTATGCAGCTGAGGCCAGTCGCCGCGACGCCATGAACGCCGGTATCGAGACCTTCCGTCTCGCTCAGGAAAACGGGGATTTGCCGGGCGCTTTCGATCCATTTTTCTTGTACATGACATTCGCTGGTCTCAACGCGCTGCCGAAGATTTTCCCACAAATGCCCCGACTTCTGGGCATTGACCCCGAAGAGCCTCAATTTCTTGATAGATGGCATAAACACTTAATCCTCGTCGCGGGCGCAATGAGACACACTGACGCTGAACTTCGGAATGGGGACAATGCAAAACCAGTTCGTCCTCTTGAAATTCCTGCCGACCGTGGTTTGCACCAAGAGAAAAGAGCGTTCACATTGGAAGAAGCTCGCGAAGTCTTCGATCAATTGATTGCAAGAGTTGCCGAAAGCGAGCTTGGCGAGGCGCGCAAACATGTCGACTTATGAGAGCAACATCAGGATAGTTGTGCCTGTGTGAAGCAGCACCTCAATCTGCTCGGGCGTACTGGACTGTGATCCGGAGAAGTAGTTTTTCAACGGTTGGGTTCCGGCTTCGCTGAGCGGAATCGTTGCTTGAGCTTGGCCAGGAATTTCTGAACTGGCTTGAGATTCCGCAACCAGGGCGCAAAATCTGTTCCCCGCCTGAATATTGCCGCGCACTCCATCCACCTTGAGCGAAGAGAGACTATCCATCCTCTCCCCGGGTTGGACGCCGGACACAAAACCTGGCAGAAGCAGCCCAAAGGATCCGGTCTGGGGACGCCCCGACGGTCATGGCTGCGGTCAGCGGGAAGTACCCATCGGCCAGAATGGGTCTCATTCAGCAGCGTGCCGAAAAAGGTTTTCCACGTGTTGAAATGGTCATGCGCAATTGATCTTGCCTTTTGAAGCACCCAATTCAGCACCGCATTCTCCACCAGAAGAACCAATCATTCTGCGAGCGATTACCCCGGCTCATCATAATGAGACCAATTAGGCATTGGACTCGAAGCAACTTCAAGTGGAGCATTATGCGGATGTTTTATATCCGTGGTCCTTAAGCATGAAAGCTATGGGCCATGGATTGGAAAGGGACAATGATGTTGAAATATAAATGTTTGGCTTTATTTGCCGGTTGCGCATTAAGCATGACCGCTTTCGCTCAGGAGTCAGCCCCCCCATCAGCTGCAGTGCCCGCACCAGCTTCGGTACCCTCGAAACAGGAACAGCCAAAAGCCACTGTAGCACCCCCCAACATTCCAGCCAGTCTGATCAAGATGGGCAGGCTTCACGCAAAGTACGAAAAATTCTACCCCAAGGCTTGGGAAAGTCCGTTTCCCGGCGTTGAAGACACGCTCTTCGACGAGAAGGGCGGGATCCGCGACGCAATGGCAAAACATAACTTCGGCATCTTGTTTCTGGACACAAGCGCGTTTTACTACAACCTGCGTCAACCCCCCATGTATCAGTTCCCCGCCGGTTCCGACTCGAGCACGGAAGGCGGTAATACGGAAGAGGTTTTCATGGGTCAAAGGCCAACTTTCCAATCTACGGAAATGGCGTGGCTGACCTACGTCGTTCCTCACCATAATGTGCAAATCGTAGCCTCATATGCCAATATCAACACAAACTGGGATCAGTCTGGTCCCACGCTGTTCCGCCTGGATAACCTGATGGCCACTTGGTGGGATGCGAAAGACAGGATAGAGATCACTCTCGGATACATCGAAAACGATTCTACTAACTTCTACGAGGGCTATATCGGAGGCAGCCTGGCGGGAGGAACACTAGGCGTCCAAGCTGCGATTCCATACATCCTGGGTGAAAGCAGAACTGGCACGTCAACCCCGGGGATCAACACCAAAGTTAAACTCAGCAAGTATACCTACGATCGTTTGGGCTTCCAGCGGAGCGTTGATAGTGCCGGTGCGCTCGAGGAACATCATAGAAATCCCCGTGGCTTTCGCTTCCTGGAATCAGGTGAGGCGGCGAAGCTGCTGACCATAGACGAACTCGGCTACCACCGGCCAGCCTCCTACACCCAGAAGAGTGTACTCGTTCGCGCAACTGGCTTCTTGAACAATAGTAATTTCACGGACTACAAGCACTACAATTCAACTGCGAACTGCAATCTGACGGGACAGGCGGGCTGCCAAGATGACAACTTTGCCGCGTCCTTTGCTGGCGACTTTCAGTTGACGCAGCCCGACAAGATTCTTGGATTCCGTGGTTGGTACGCCGGAGGGTCCGCTCAGTACGCTCCTCCCCGGCTGAATTTATACAGCCAGTATTATGAGGCTCGACTCTATGGTATGGGTCCCTTCAGCAGAAATCACCCCGAAGACATGCCCATCCTGATGGGAACTCACACCGTTTTCAGTCAGATGGCGCTAAACGATTTCACGAGCGGAAATGTGCCGGCTCACTCTTATGGAGACCAGACCACGGTAAGTCTTGGATACAGTTGGCGTGTTCGTGCTGGCATGTGGGTATGTCCCAACGTCACCTATTCCAGACATCCAACTTGGTATCCAAGCTTCCTAGGTCCCAGGTTGCAGAGCCCAGTTAATGCTGTGATGAACTTTACGTGGATGTTATAGACCTTGAAACTGCGCTTTGAGCGTCAAAGAGTAATCGGCACAAAGAGTTGCAGGGACAGAGAAATCTCATTCACGCGAACCAATGTGCCCCACAAGCAAAATGTTGAGGAGAATGTCTTATGAGCAATTTCCAGTATTTGTTCAAGCCCATCAAAATCGGGTCCATCGAAGTTCCCAATCGGATTTTCATGTCCCCGCACGGCGTGTTAGGTCTGCGCGTCGGCTCGGATGAGCAAGCCGGCTACTTCGAGGAGCGCGCCAAGGGCGGCGTGGGAATTATGGGGATTGCGCTTAATCTCGTAATTCCGGTCCCGGGCATTTATCCCGGCGCGATGTTCAACGCCTACAGCCGTGACGATATTCCACATCTAGCTAAGATCGCTAATGCCGTACATAAGCATGGGACGAAGGTCTTCATGCAGGCGATCTACCCGACCGGAGCTCCGGGGTTGCCACAACCTTCCAAAGAAGCTCCCCAGACTCTGTGGGCAGAAAATCAGGCCCGCACGATGACGATTGCTGAAGTCGAGGCACTCGTTGAAGCGCATGCCGTTGCAGCGGCAAACGCCCAGGAAGCCGGTCTCGACGGTATTGAGTTCCCGATGGCCGGCGGTGCTGGCCTGCAGTGCTTTTCCTCGCCTCTGTACAACAAGCGCACTGACAAGTACGGCGGCGATCTGAACGGCCGTCTGACGGTAATCTTCGAGATTATCAATGCTGTTAAGGCACGCTGTGGAAACGATTTCCTTCTAGGGTTAAACCCCAATGCAGATGAGTCGATCTTGGGGGGCCCTGGGCTGGATGTGGGCGTACAAATGTGCAAGCTGCTTGCCGATTCCGGCAAGGTCGATTGGCTGCGCATTACGGCTCGCGGGCAGAAACCGCAGATGACTCAGTTTCACTACCCTTCGTCGTATTTCCCGCAGGGCACGAACCTTTACGCCTCCGCAGCCGTTCGCGAAGTCGTCGACAACATTCCAATCGTCGGCGGCGGTCGCATTGTGAGTGCGGAGTTTGCGGAGCAGGCTCTGGCCGAAGGCCAATGCGACATGATCTTCGTGGCCCGCGCCGTCCTTGCCGATCCCGAGTGGGCCAACAAGTCTAGACGTGGTGAGACCGAGGAAATCCGCAACTGCATCGGCGACCTTGAGGGTTGCTTCTTGCGGAGTTGCCATATGTCGCCTGTCGGTTGCTCGGTGAATCAGCAGATAGGACATGAGCACGAAGGTCCGCTTGCACCGGCGGCCAAGCCGAAAAAGGTCGTTGTTGTCGGCGGAGGTCCAGCAGGCATGGAGGCCGCTTTTGTTGCTTCACAGCGCGGCCACGACGTCACTCTAATCGAACAGAGGGATACACTTGGCGGTCACGTGAACTTAGAAGCTGCGCTTCCGGGTCTGAGTGATCGCAGGGATCTTCCTCGCTACCTCTCGCTGCAGCTCAACAAGCTGAAAGTTAACGTTGTGCTGAACACAGATGCGACGCCTGAACGCGTTGCGTCCTTCAATCCAGACGCGGTCGTCGTTGCGACTGGCGCTACGTATTCTCGCGAAGGCATCACTCCGAACCAGTTGATGGCCATCCCCGGCGTGGATGCTGACTATGTGTTGACGCCTGAAGATGTGGTGCTGGACAAGAAAGAGGTGGGCCAGCGTGTCGTGATCTACGATACCACTGCATACGAGGTCGGTCCCGGATTAGCTGAGATGCTGGCGGATCAGGGCAAGGATGTGACCATTGTTAGCATCGACCCGAATCTGGGCAGGTCACTGGCTCCTCTTGGCATCAACCAAGTCATCGGGTTGCGCGTGCTGCCGAAAACCAAATTCATCCCGGACCACGCCATCACGAGCATTAGCGATCATTCAGTGAACCTGACCAATACTCTCACCTTCCAGCCGGACATTATCGAGAATGTGGATACAGTGATTCTCGTTACGTCCAAACCGCCGGTGGATGGCCTGTACAACGAACTGATTGGGAAGGTCCCCGAGCTTCATATCATCGGAGATGCCAGAGAGAGCTACGCGAACGTTTTTGGTATCGACAATGCCATGAAGGACGGCAAGCGGGTAGGTGTACTGCTGTAGTCTGTTCGTCCGGTTAACACCTTTCTGTCGACTTGGGACGGCACTCAATGCCGTCCCAAGTCGACAAGGAAACGATTTTAGTAACAAAACTGTAGCCAAGGGACGGCGGCTTTTCCGCAGCGAGGCATTGCGAAAGCTGTATGACACGCACAGACAGACGTTTAGATTGTGGCCACGCCACGAGGGAAGGCTAGAAGATGATCGTCGCGATTACTTCCATGAAGATGAAACCTGGGCTGAGAGACAAGTTCATCCAGGCCGCTTTGGTATGCCGCGCGGCTACCTATCAAGAGAAAGGGTGTACCCAATACGACTACGTTCTCTCACCAGCAGACGCAGATGGAGTTTTGTGTGTCGAGCAATGGGAAGACATGAATTGCGCATTTGCTCATATGAAGACGGAGCATTTCCAGACTCTTTCGAAGACCACTCATGACACCGTAGCTTCATTTAGCCTAAGCCTGTTTGACGCTACGCCATCCCACGCATTAGATCAGTTCTTCCCGCCCAGCAAGAATTGACCGATCCGACCGTCTCATTACAGAAAGGGTGGTAGTAGGTACATGGATAGCGAGATCTGGGTTTGGGCCGAGAACGAGCATGGTGAGATACGAGAAGCCAGTCTGGAGATGCTTGGAGAGGCTCGCCGATTAGCCAATCGTCTCAAAGGAAAGGTATGCGCCATCCTCCTCGGGGACGACATCTCAAAGATTACAGGCGATCTTATTGCTTATGGAGCTGACGTTGTCTATTTGTTTGAAGACCAACGTTTAAAGCAATACAGCACTGACCTCTACACGCATGCATTCTCGGCCCTTAAAAGCAAGCATTCGCCGCTGCTCGTCCTCATCGCGGCGACGCCAAATGGCGTTAGTTTAGCTCCGCGGCTTGCGGCCCGGTTGAAGAGCGGATTTGCGGCCGATACCGTCACAGTCAACGTTCAGCCAGATGGCAGTTTGCGGGTCAACCGTTCGACCTGCTTGGGCAAGGCACATGGTGTTCTTGCATTCGCTCCAAACTACACAGTGGTCGTCACCATGAAGCCTGGCGGCGTGGGCTTGGACCGCGCGGTCCGTACGCGAAAGGGTGACATCGTCGCCATGCAGTTGGGTGACGTATCGGTCTCCCGCACAGAGGTGCTGGGGTTTGTGAAGGCCGATCCCAAGGTGGTCGCACTCGACGAAGCTGAGTGTGTGGTCGCGGGGGGCTGCGGCTTTCGTGATAAGCAGGACCTAGATCTTATCTGGAATCTATCTGAGGCCATCGGGGCGGCTGTGGGCGGGTCCAAACCCATTGTCGATAAGGGCTGGATCCCTCATAGCCGGCTGGTGGGACAAAGCAGTGGAAAACGTCTGTTCTCACGTCTATTTGTGGGGATTGGCGTCTCGGGTTCGAGTCACTTCGTTGAAGGAATGAAGGACTCGCGATTGATCATCGCAGTCAACTCGGACAAGGCCGCTCCGCTTATGAAGCTCGCCGATTTAGCAGTTGTTGGGGATCTCCACAAGGTGTTGCCAGAAGTTACGAAGCAGATCAGCGAGTGGAAAGAAAAGACGGTGTAATTATGTCGGAAACGTTTGACGTTATAGTTGTCGGAGCGGGTCCGGCTGGGTCCTCCGCAGCTCTGACCGCTGCTGCCGCAGGTTTGAGCGTTCTTATGATCGAACGCGGCGAATATGTAGGCGCAAAGAACATGACCGGTGGCATGCTGCTCGCGCAGGTGTTAGAAGAACTAGTTCCGGAGTATTGGAAAGAGGTTCCGCTTCAACGTCCCATAGAGCACCATCGGATCATGATGACCTCTGGCGAAAGGTCCTTCGAGATAGACTTCGGCAATCGCGGTTTTCTTAGTCCGCCCTTCAATGGATTCAGTGTGCTTCGTCAGGAGTTCGACGAATGGCTTGTAGGTAAAGCACGAGGTGCTGGCGCGCTTGTCATTACGGGCACGGTTGTGGATGACCTTCTCTACGAAGGTGACCGGGTGGTAGGGGTCAAGGTCCGTCGCGGCGATGGAGATGTTCGAGCCAAAGTCGTCATTCTCGCGGATGGGGTGAATTCGCTGCTGGCCCAAAAGGCAGGGCTCCGCGGCGAGCTTCGCCCCCATGATATCGGTCTCGGAGTTAAAGAGCTGATTGCCTTGCCGGCAGCGACAATCAACGAGCGCTTCGGGCTTGTCGGCAACGCCGGAGCAGCCTATGCGGTGATCGGTGATTTTGCCCGCGGCATCCCAGGCGGTGGGTTCATCTACACAAACAAAGAGAGTGTCTCGATTGGTGTCGTAGTGCAGCCCGGAGCTTTGGCGAATCAGCGGATCACACCCGATGAGGTCGTGGAACGATTTAAGGCTAGACCGGAGATAGCGCGCCTCATCGAGGGTGGCCGACTGATGGAGTACTCCGGCCACCTCATCCCTGAAGGCGGCTTGACAGCGATGCCAAAGCTTTTTCGGAACGGACTACTGGTTGCGGGAGATGCCGCGGGCTTTTGTGTAAACACCGGCATTCTGATCATGGGAATGAATCTGGCGATCAGCTCAGGGAAGAGCGCAGGCGAGACGGCAATCCAGGCCTGCAGGAGAGGAGATTTCTCAGCTTCCGTGCTTAGCCACTATGTGACGCTTCTCGAGAAGGGAGTAGCCCTCTCCTCGATGAAGATGTATCGACGAGCTCCGGAGTTCCTGAGATCTCCTCGTCTCTTCGACCAGTACCCTGACATCGTGAATAACTTGATGGAACGCATGATAACCGTTAGCACCAAACCGCATGAGAGCGCAATTACTATCGCCCGGTCAGAGCTCGGCAGAGTTCGGCTGATTGATCTTCTACGTGATGGATGGGTGGGAGGACGGGCATTATGAGCGACCGTGCAGAAAAGCTTCTTCAGGTGCGCCATGTTGTGGCTATAGAGCCGCACATTGTCCTCGACAATTCGAAGTGCGTCACCTGTGATCTAAAACCTTGTCTCTACGTCTGCTCTGCGGGTTGCTTTGCAGATGAGGATGACAAGATCAAATTCAGCTATGAAGGATGTCTCGAATGCGGGACATGCCGAGTTATGTGCTCCAAGCAAGCTCTGACGTGGGGCTATCCGCTCGGCGGCTGCGGTGTGTCTTTTCGGATTGGCTAAAGGAGGATAAGAAATGCGTATTGCCTTGTGTGTCAAGCAAGAACTCGATGCTACAGGACCCTTCAGCCTGACTGAAGAGACGGAGTCGCTCGATCACGCCGGACTCGTTCATATTGTCAATCCCGCAGATCTGGCCGCTTTGGCATTGGTGAGGGGTGTGCTACCCCTAGGCGTGGCGAAAGTGACCGCAATAAGTGTTGGCCCCAAGTCTGCCGAGCGCATACTGCGTGCGTGCCTCGCCTCAGGTGCAGACGAGGCTGTCCGGGTCTGGGATGGTGCTCTCACGCAAGGTGCGTATGAGGGGGATATGATTGCTCGCGTACTGGCATCCACCATTTCGACTCTTGGATTTGACCTTGTTCTTTGTGGTTCAAGAGGGCTCTGTGGCGCATCCGGCTACGTCGGCCTTGCGTTGGCGGAGCATCTGGATTTTGCTCAGGTTTGCAGTGTTAGTTATCTGGAGCTTTCGCAAGGGCAGGATGTTCTGACCGTGCATCGCCGGCTAGACCACGGTGATCGTGAGGTCGTTGCTTGTAAGCTTCCGGCAGTCATTACGGTTGATGAAGGCGCTGCTGATGCCCCGTATGCGTCGCTTCCTAAAGTGCTTGCTGCAGAGCGCGCTGAGATTCGGGTCTTCGACCTTGCCGGGGTAGGCCTGAAATTGTCCGATGTCAAGCATAACAGTAGTGGCCGATTCTTGAACTACACACCGCCCCGGCCGCGAACCAAGAAGTCTCCGGCGCTGGACACGTCGCTATCCCCCATGCAGATGATGCAGCAGATAAGTGGTGGAGGTGGTCCGAAGAAAAGCAGTGGGCCGGTCGAAGGAGAACCCCAAAAGGTCGCTGCTGCGATTGTGCGTTTCCTCATAACCAACGGGATACTGTTACGGGAATCGGAAGAAGGTGCTCATTAGGGCGAGGTTTCAGATGGCAGTTCAAACATCGTCGCGCACTCTGTTCCAGTGGGCAATCAAACGGTGGCTGATGACTCTCTCGAAAAGTCCTCTTCTATGTCGTGTGTTCAACTGGGAGAAAGTTGGCTTGGAATTCACACTCTTCAAGTGTTTCTACGAAGCAACGCGGAAGGTACTCGGCATGGATTCGACCAACATAGTTGCCACGCAGTTCTTGTTAGGTGTGCTTCTGTTTGAGAGTATGTGGTATAAGTTTCCGTCACCCGGTATAACGCATAACCCTCTTTCACTGAAACTCAGTAGACTTCTGACCGGGTGATTTCGGACGCTGCGATTGAGCACCGTGCTATCCATGGTTTCAAAAATCGCGACATGGAGCACGCGGCGTTGATACAACAACAAACGGTCAGAGACCTAGGTGAGGGATTCGATGACAGCGCACCTTCACGAAATACCCCGGCATCGAGTCGCGTTTGTTATCTCGTTGTATGAATATGTACCGAAATGAGGATATGAAATGGTGAGAAATAGCACAAACACAAAGGGCGTCTCACGACGCAGCTTTCTCAAGGTCTCTGCGATGGGAGCGGGCGCAACTGCGGTTGCCAGCCTAACTGCTCCGGCTATTGCCTCCGTGTCCGGTAGCAAGACAGACATTGCTCTTCTGCAGCATGCCGATCCCATCAAACCACTTCCGGTTCCAGCCAAATGGGACCACGAAGCCGACATTGTCGTCGTCGGTGGCGGTGGGGCCGGACTCTCTGCAGCGGTTAGCGCTACCGAGCACGGCGCCAAGGTCATCGTCATCGAAAAGAATGCCTTCTGTGGTGGTGACACCTCGATTGCCATGTGCATGGATGGCATGATGGGCAGCCGCCTCCAGATCAAGCTAGGGATGAAAGCACCTTCACTTGCCCAACGCGTCATGACCGAAAGCGATGCTATAGTTTTCCCCAGCCCAGAATCGGGACGGAATGCTACACTCGTGCGCCAGGTTATGGAATCCCAGGCTGACACTGCCAACTGGCTGGAAGACATGGGCGTTGTTTACTCCGAAAAACCCGTCGCCGGCCTTCCCGCTCCCGGTATCGTTCACTCTCCTATCAATCCAGAGAAGAGAGAAGACGACTGGTTCGGCTGGCATCCGCACAACGCCCGTGGTTTCACCGAAGCACTTGAGAAGCGTGCCAATACTCTCGGCGTTGTAATTCTCAAGGAGCACCCCGCTGCCGGTCTCATTTGCTCGAACAAACACGTTGTGGGCATCGCCGCTCGCAATGCTGATGGCAAGATCGTTTACCTCAAAGCTAAGGCTGTGCTTCTTGCCACGGGTGGTTTCGGTGCCAACAGAGACATGATGAAGAAGTACCTTTCTCCGGAGCGCGCCGAAGTGCGTTACCAAGGTATGCCCAGCGCCACCGGCGATGGTATTCGCATGGCACAGGCCATCGGAGCCGAGATCCATGGGATGGATGCAATGGAAATCTGGAGTGGTGGCGCACTCCGCGAGGGTGGTGCAACCACTGTCTACAGCGCACCCAACCAACTTGCCATCCAGAAGTCGCTCACGGTCAACAAGAGGGCAAGGCGATTCTATTCAGAGAGCGTCTTCCGCAGTGTCAATACGTACAAGGGCGCGCAAATTCTTGCCCAGCCTGATCAGGAGGCCTTCACCCTCTTCGATGCCAACACCATTCGCAAGGAAGATCTCCTCGCGAAGTTTCACCCGATGTTTGCCGAATATCCCTGCGCCTGGTTCGATGAGCAGTTCGAGCACTACGTCAAAACCGGAGTCATCAAGAAGACCGACTCCATTCCCGAACTCGCCAAGCTTCTCGGCATCGACCCTGACCAACTCGTCAAGACTGTCAACCGTTACAACGAACTATGCGACGCCAAGGAAGACAAGGACTTCTTTAAGGAAGCATACTATATGCATCCTATTCGAACGGCCCCATTCTATGGCGTTGGACAAAAGGGTGCAAGCGGTTTTAACACCCACGGCGGTCTGGTTGTAGATGACAAATTCCACGTTCTCGATAAGCAGTTTAATCCAATTCCTGGGCTCTTCGTAGCCGGCGAAAATGCCGCTGGTGGAGCCTGTATTGCTTACGTCCTTCCCGGCGGACGTCTCGCTGGAAGGTTCGCGGCATCGGAAGCTCTTGGGAAAGCGCTCTAATTTTTCCATTACGAACATTGTCTGATCTACGAAAAGGATGTCAGATGACTCGCAAAGTGATTGCAATACTTTTCTCGCACATAATCCTCGCCACCGCTCTCTGTGCGCAGAGCGCCCCGGCAATGGATAAGCACGCTAAGCTCGGCGTAACCTGCAAGGACTGCCATGGAACCGCAACCGCCAAAACCATACCCACAAGCGATAAGTGTCTTGCCTGTCACGGCGGAAGCTATGCCGCTCTGATCAAGGCCTCGACCAAAACTTACGATATCAAGAATTACATAACTAACCCTCACGCCTCCCACATCGGTGAAACTCGCTGTACCCGCTGCCATAAGAATCATGCTGAGTCCGTACTCTACTGTAACGATTGCCATTCGCCCAGATTTTATTTCAAGACACCCTAATCAACTCACTAACCCGGACAATGGTTTGTTCGTCTGAACCAGATACTTCCCGACTGCCGAAGGACAGAAGATATATGGTTACTCAAAGTGTCGTTCGATGGTATCGATGCAACATGAGACCCCAATCACATCACTCAGAACTATTGCTCCGAAGTATTAGAGAAGGAGAATGCACTTGAAAAACAAACGACTTATCATCCTTGCTCTGTTCCTACTGACGTTCTTTTCGGCCTCCCATATGACCGTGGCGTCTCCGGTACTTGCGCAGATGGGCAAGGATTTGAACGTAACGAACGCCTCCACGTTATCCCTGATCCTTACTCTGCCCGCGCTGTGCATGATTCCGATGAACCTGCTTTCTGGCGTACTTGGTCAGCGGATGAGTAAGAAGATTCTGGTCTATATCGGTGGCGTCATTTTCATGGTCGGTGCGCTCGGGCCGATATTTTTGTACAGTTTCACGGCAATTCTGGTCTTCCGGGCGATCATGGGACTGGGTTGCGGCATCATCTTTCCGCACCCCATCTCCATGATTGCAGATTATTTTGAGGATGAGAGGCGCCCCACTGTCATGGGCATCGTCAACGCAGGCGGCGGCGTTCTGGCCATGATTGTTGCCATTGTCGCCGGCGTCCTCGGTACTACGAGTTGGCGAAACGCTTTCTGGTCCTATACCTTCGGGGCCATTGCGATCCTGGCTGTTACGTTCTTCGTCCCGACGCTGAAAACAGCGGTGCCCGCAGCGGCCGGCCCGAGGAAAATCGGCTCCCTCGCTCCCTCCACCTATATATATATGACCGCGTTGTTCGTTTTCTTCGCGACGATACAGATCGTGTTCAACCTCATTTCCTCCTTTGTCTTCGCCGAGAAGATGGGCAACGCCTCCAGTGCGGGAACCGCTGTCTCCATCATGACGCTCGGGAGCTTCCTCACCTCTATCTCCTTCGGCGTGCTCTTCGGAATTCTCAAGAAGTGGAGCGGCTTCGTCTCGGTCGCAGTGGCGGCCATAGGCTATATCTTGCTTGCTATGTCTCCGAGCCTTCCGATTGTCATTGGCGCGATGCTTGTAATTGGCCTTGGTATGGGCGCGTTTATTCCCATTGTCATGACTTGGTCTGCGATGGATTCGCCGAACGCTGTTTCTCTTGCTACCTCCATCACGCTGATTGGCATGTTACTCGGCATGTTCGGTTCCACCTTCGTCCTTCAGCTGTTCAAAGCGATCGGCGGCGGGTCGACAAGGAACTCGTTCCTATATTCGGGTATTTTGCTCGGCTTCATGGCCATAGTCTTCCTCTTCGCGGCCCTACGGCCTTCTCGAAGGACTCCCTTCCCTGCAATGAGTGAGGAGGCTCTATCGGTTAAGTAATCTATTGGCCGTATGTTTTTTGCCAGTCGAAGGGCAGAGTATATCTGACTATACGGTTCCTTACTTGTGTTTGTGCCAAGGGCAACTACGTTGCCGCACAACTGCAGTCAGGCAATCTTCACAGCGTGGATGATTGCGAGATCCTTCCGCTGCGAGAGGTTGAACGGCAACAGAATTTCGAAAAACCCGGTTTCGAGCCGATGCGCATTTCCGTAATCGGCCATATACCGAAAAATAGCATAACTCGAGAGAATCAAGGGGACAATGAGATTTCAGATAGACACGACAGGGAGAATATGCATGCACATTGCCGCAATTTTCCTGCTGTTGTGGGCTTGTGCAGCTCATGCTGCGCACAAGCCGAAAGATAAAGATTGCCTTATCTGCCACTCCGATCCCACTCTGACCCGGGAGGTGAACGGAAAAAAGGCCAGTTTGTCCGTAGACGAAGACAAGTACAAACACTCCATCCACGGCGCCATGTTTTCCTGCGTTGACTGTCACACGGATGTGAAGGGATTAGTTCACGAGATAACCCCCAAGAAGATTACCTGCGCCCGGTGCCATGCGGATGCGCAGGATGCCTATTCACACAGCTTCCACGCCAAAGCGACCAAGGCGGGCGGGCCACCCGCCGCCAACTGCGAGGACTGTCACGGTGGCGCGCACGAAATTCTGGCGGCGGACGATACGAAGTCGCCGGTAGATCATGTCAACATTCCCAATACGTGCGGCAGGTGCCACGGCCCAAAATTCCTGATGGAGTCCAACGGCGAGAGCACACAGCCGTTCGTGTCTTACCAGGAAAGCGTCCATGGCCGCGCGATTGAGAAAGGCTCGGCCAAGGCTGCCGTTTGCACGGACTGCCATGGGGCCCACGAGATTCTTCCCGCCAACGATTCGAAGTCGCCAATTTATAAGTTCAATGTCCCGCAAACGTGCGGTAAGTGCCACACTGCGGTCGCACAGGCCTTCATGCAGAGCATTCACGGGCAGGGAATCAGCCGGGGCAATGGACTGTCGCCGGTCTGCACGGACTGCCACGGCATCCACTCGATCAAGGCTCACATCGACCCCAACTCGCCCGTTTCAGAGCAGAATCTGGCTCGCGCAACCTGCGCGCGCTACCACGAAGGGGTACGGCTTTCTCAGGAGTTGGGGATTGTCGGCAACCGTGTTTCAACCTATCTTGACAGTTATCACGGACTGGCTTCAGAAGGCGGCTCGGTGGTTGTGGCTAACTGCGCCAGTTGCCACGGAGTGCATAACATCCTGCCATCCAGCGATCTCCGCTCCACCATCAATCGCGCCAACTTGGATGTAACATGCGGAAAATGCCACAAAGGAGTTACCCAGAAGTTCACTCTCAACAAGGTGCACATGGACGGCGGCCGGTCTCCCGATATAGGGTCGGTGGCCGTGCGGTGGGTGAGATGGATTTATCTGGTATTGATTTTTGCGGTGATTGGCGCCATGTTTCTGCATAACGCCATCATCTGGCGCAGCAAGGCCATTGCGCGCCGCAAGATACAAAATCCCAGTATGGTCCGCATGACCGCCAACCAGCGCTGGCAGCACCTGGTGTTGCTCACAAGCTTCATTATCCTGGTCATCACTGGCTTTGCGCTCAAATTTCCTAACTCCTGGTTTGCCGAGGTGCTCGGCATGAGCGAGAAGCTTCGCAGCATGACGCATCGCGTCGCGGGAGTTATCCTGATCGGCGCAGGCATCTATCACCTGACCTACATCGTGATCTCCAGGCAAGGGCGGCGATTGATTCGCGATGTCTCGCCAGAACCGAAGGATGCCTTCGATGCTTGGGGAAGCATGAAGTATTACCTAAGCCTCAGCCGCGAAAAGCCGAAGTTTGGCCGATTCAATTACGCCGAAAAGGCGGAGTACTGGGCATTGGTGTGGGGAACGGCGCTGATGGCCATCACTGGCATCATGCTATGGGCCAAGGTCTTCGTTGGCAACCTACTGGCACGCTGGTGGCTCGACATTGCAACCGCCATCCACTTCTACGAAGCAATCCTGGCGACGCTGGCGATCATCGTCTGGCACTTCTATCAGGTATTCCTCGATCCCGATATCTATCCCATGAACTGGGCATGGTGGAACGGCAAGATGCCCGTCGAGCACTATCACGAGGAACACGCGTTGGACACGGAAACATTGGTGGAGGCTGCCCCGAAAGCCTCCACAGCCGCGCCTGACAATCCCGATGGGGATGCCGCGGCAAAGCCTGAAGCTGGAACTGCTGCCCAAGTAAGTCGAGATATTGCACGAATCGCGGATTCAAAGACCAAAGGAGAGGTAAACTCATGAAAAGTCGTTTTGCATCAATAGTTCTGTTGGCAGCAATGTCTACGCTGGCGTGGGCGCAAAATGGAAGCGCTCTGTACAAAACGAAGTGCGCAAACTGCCACGGCGATCAAGGGCAGGGCAAGCCAAAGCTGGGCGTCAAGCTGGCAGACACATCCAAAAGCGAAGCCGATATTATTGCTGTCCTCACCAAAGGTGGCGGAGCTAAAGCGCCGCATGTTAAGCCGATGAGCAGTCTAACCCCAGAGCAGGCGAAGTTGGTGGCAGCTTTCGTAAAGGCTTTGAAATGACGTGCGCTTCATTCTCCAGGAAATGCGTTTGCCGACAGGCGCCAATGCACTGAACGCACTTCTCGGATGATGGTACGTATCTCCCTTGTTCCCATGTAATCCCTTGGCAGCATACTAGTACAATGACATATTAATAACGAACCATATATACTGTCTACATGAAGCAGACGGAGTTGCATTTGTCAACTGCGGATCGGATTGTCCTGGATGGATTTCGCGGTAAAGGAGTGCATCCGGCAAGAGAAGTCAACCGCGCGCATTTGTTGATGGCGCTGGACGACGGAGTCGCGGAGGCAACGATTTGCCAGGTGTTGGGACTGGGGCGCACTGCGCTGTGGCGGACTCGCGCCGCCTACCGGCAGGGCGGCCTGGAATTTGCGCTGCACGATGAAGCCCGACCGGGGCAACCACGAAAGTACCAGACCAACGAGGAGGCGGAGGTGGTAGCACTGGTTTGTAGTGCTCCTCCGAGCGGACACAAACGGTGGACGATCCGCCTGTTGACGGCCGCGGCCTGCGAACGTCCCGGGCTGGCTAACATCAGTCGGGAGACAGTGCGTCTGATGTTAAAAAAAACGACTGCAAGCCTTGGCGCAAGCTGATGTGGTGCATCGGCCGGATCACGGCCGAGTATCGCGATAGGATGTATGGGTTGCTGGGGCTCTATGCTCGTCCATACGATGCGCGGGAGCCCGTGGTTTGCGTCGATGAGAAGAGCAAGCAACTGCTCCGCCAGACCCGTATGCCGATCGCCGCCGAGCCGGGCCGGTATGCCCGTGAGGACTACGAATACCGGCGCAACGGGACGCGCAATCTCTTTGTAGCCATAGAACCCAAGGGCAAACGACGGTGCGTCGCGATCACCGCCCGCCGCACTAAAGTGGACTTTGTGGCCTTCGTCAAGCACCGTGTAGAGACGGTGTATGCGGCGGCGTTCATCATCCATCTCGTTCTGGACAACCTCAATACGCATTTCAGGCAGACTTTCGTGGATGTATTGGGCGCACCGGCCGCACTGGCGCTGCTGGAGCACGTCGAGTTTCACTACACACCCAAGCACGCCAGTTGGTTGAACATGGCCGAGATTGAAATTGGGATTATGGATCGGCAATGCACCGGACAACGCATCGCCACGGCGGAGCTGCTTGAGGCAGAAGTAGGACAGTGGCAACAACAGCGCAACGCTGCGGAACGAGGGATCGAATGGAAATTCACGCGCCAGGACGCAGATCGCAAGCTGTGTCAACATTATGTTTCGTAATTAACAGGCCTTCATACTAGCGGTACGAACCCCGGAAGCAACTCCGAACACTCACCATGACGCGTCCTGAGTTTCTGCCTTCCCCCTTGGAGGATATGGTCGGCTACTTCAATCCGACCGATTCCGGGGCTATCTTGCCGTTCACTGGCGTTCCGGCCTACAACCTCCCGGTCTACGCTTCGCAATGACCGTTGCCGGGCATCACGCAAGACTTGGTTCTCGGCTACGAGCTAGGCTTTACCGCGGCCTCCATTTCAGGAGACTGGACTACAAGAGCTTTTAAGGCACAACCTCCCACACCACCGTGCAAGCGGGTCCGTATCCGGCGGTTCGATGAGTTGATCCCCTGCTGTACCGCACAGAGGCCAGAGGTTCAGAGAACGCACCGCCGATGGTGGTTTCGCCGTTCGTCGAATTTCCTTGCAGGCTTCACCTCTCCCCACTCGCTCAAGCTCAGCCCGAAGGCTGATTGACTGGCGCATAGCCACGCATGAGACGCGCTTTCCTACGGCGTACAACTAAACCGGGGCCGCGTCAGTCAGCGACCCAGCTCAAGCAGCCTTGAGCGGCTCACACCGTAAAGCCCCTGGCTGCCGGAGGATAGTTACTGAGCATCTTCAACAAGGTTGATGCCATTCTGAAGACCCAGAAGCCCTCTTTCAAAAAGGTGGTGTCGATGTGGGTCTACTTGGTTGGAATCCCTGCGTAGGGAGGTTCCATGGATTTGCTGGTTCCCAGTCCGGCTATGCTAGAGCGAAACCAGAGTAGGTGTAGCCTTATAAGTTTCACGAAGGTCGCCGCTTCCTGTTGGTCGCGTCGACTTGAGATCTTCGGTTTCAGGGATACAGCAACTCTGGTTTTTCTCTGATCTTTGAGTAATACGTCCCAGTGTCTGGCGTCAACAGTCTTTCCGATTGGGAATCCTAATTATCGCCCGTCAGTCCCGGCCCCTAAAACCTGCTCGAGCAGACTCCGCCACTCTTTTGGACTATTGCTTGCCGTTGCGGTTTGCCCTACATGGCAAGGCGCTGGATTTGACCGGTCTACCTGGAGTCTTTCCCGCCACATGTTGAGCTGTCGCACTCGCAACGACACGATCAAATACGAATATCACGAATGATTCATCGATCTGTTTATGGCGGATCAGCAACTGCGTGAGCAGCGGCCCAATGATGGAGTCCCAAAAGACGCTCACTTGAGTATCGGGAGGGAATTGCCGCTTCTGGATCGCCTCTTGCACGATGGCCCGAAACTCCCTGTCGCTCGGTGAGTAGACACGTTCCAGAAATTTCTTGCGCAGGATCGGATTGTCCTGAATGACCATCAGCAGGCGGGTCACGATGATGCCGTTTGCGCCGGTGAAGAAGCGTCCTGCCTGGAGTACGCACTCCTTGAGGCGCTCCAAGGGAGGTCCTTCTGTTTTGAGGAAAAGCTCCTGGTTTGTCTTGTGAAGAAAGGCATCGAACAACAATACCTCTTTCGTTGACCACCATCTATATACCGTAGCAGTGCTTACGCCTGCTTCCCGGGCGATTTTAACCGTCGATATCGATGAGACTGGTCCTCGTTTGAGAAAGCTGAATGCTGCATCCAGTATGGAGACGCGCGATACTTCGCTCCGAGGCCTCCCAACGGAGCGCTTCAAATCAGCGCCAGTTCTGGCACGCTCTTGGCGCATTTCAGTCCTCGGCTTTAGTCTGGTCTCGCCCTACATACGAAACACCCATGTCGTTGTGTAACCCCGGATCGAGGGACAACCTACCGCTGGCAATCTCATCCCATAGCATGGTTTCGCACACCTCGCAGGTATTCATCTCGGCTTCCTCATCGTTCAACAGCTCTGGGCGATTGAAAGGTTGCTCTAATGAATACCATTTACCTGATTCTGGACAACTATTCGATCGACAAGCGAGACCAAGACTGGCTGGCTAAATACGAGGACCACGCCTAGTCCTATTTCATTCCAACCTCAGTCAGCTGTCTCAATCAGATGGAAATCCGCCTCGGACTACCCACCTGCAAACGCTATGAGGCGCCAGATTCGTAAGCAAAGATCATCTCCACCCCGCAATCGAGGTATCCGTATCTAGGACCAACGGGTCCTGAAGCCCTTCCATTGGCGAAAACAAGAAGTCAATGGATGCAGTATCGCAATACCATTCTGAACCTATGTAGTCAATCACTAGAATTGACCTCCAGTTTCTCGCCAGTTTTCAATGCATATGCATAGGAGAGGCCCCCAATGATAATTAAACCCGGAGCAATGATCAGTCCCGTGTAGTAGGACTTCGTAATGTCGTATACCATTCCCCATATCGGTGGTCCGACGGCGGTTCCTAGGGAACCTGACATTCCTACAACTCCCCAGATTTTGGCGTAGTCTTTTTGTCCAAAGATCTTTCCTGTAAATAATGGCGGTAGGACGGTCTGAAATCCAAATGTGAAAGACATGAATACCATACTCAATGCAAGAATCGCATAGGACTTGAAAGGCATTAATAGAAAAGCCGATACAGAAAGAATTATTACCCCAAGCAGCGGCAGTTGGAGTCCTATCTTGTCGGAAGTCATTCCAAGTAGGACTTTCGCACCTATCATTGAAATACTCAGAATGGACATCAGCGTGCCTACCTGGAGCATGGTCATTCCATTCCCAACATAGAATGCCGGCAGATGCTGCAGTAGGCCGCCTACCGAAGCCATAAGCACGCCGCTGAACACCAACAGATAAAGCTGAGATGTTTTGAGCCCCTCGCTGTATGGTACTCCGCCTACTTCTGATGATTTGGCTTTCCGAGCAGCTTCCTCAGAATAACCGTAAGCTACGAGACCTAAATCCTGCGGTTTGTTCCTGAGAAGGAACATTGATACTGGAACAGTAAATACAAACCACGATGCACTAAGCAGCAAATACCCTTTCCTCCATCCATTCGAGGCGATAAAGCTTGGTAGGATCATGCTAAACACGGCAGCGCCAAGTCCAGAAGCTGACATAACAATCCCCATGACAGTTCCCCGCTTTGCTACAAACCATGTATTGACCGCGATAGCGGCATTAATGGTTGTACTTCCTATCAGGAAAACACCCATCAGAGCTCCTACGATATAGAAGGAAACTAAGGAAGAACAAACAGATAGAGCAATGAATCCTAAAGTACACCAAATGCCGCCGACCGTTGCTATCGTCTGGATACCGTACTTTTGAATGCTCCTGCCTATCAAGGGGATGGTGAACATTGCGACAATATTGATTAAACTATAGTAAATCGTAAAACTACTTCGCGAGTATTGGAACTCCTTTGTAATTGGTGCTACAAAGAAACTCAAGCAGGTTGTACCTAATGACGTTGCTACAAGTAAAAAGGCAGCGCCGACAGCAACCATCCAGTGTCTACTGTATTTCATTTTGACCGCTCCGTTTCGTTAATTCGAGAACCTAGATTTCCAGTTACCAACTTTGCACATGGTCCGCATAATGGGAATCTGCCCCCTCCCTTCGGCGGACCTGCCTCACGAGTAGCCAACATGTAGTTGCATCCCAATTGTTCCCTGTTCATTTGCGGTTGGCGATTTCTTTGGCGCAGCTACTCGCTCTTTGGCCTTCTCGGTTGGGAAAGTTTTCATCGCGTGACACATATGTCAGCCAACCGTTATAGACGCCAAATGCTCTCCTTTTATGAGGTGCGTTTGCCCTGTTCAACTCAGCGACACTCCCCTTGCAATTCCGGTCCTCGAGTGAGCGGCTCTAAAGGAACCGCTTGTGCTTCGCCGCTCACTAATAGGAACTTTATTAAACCAGAAACATTCTTCACTTCACACAGTCGAGCACACTCCTTTAACGGAAACAGGGAACGAAGTGGATGACGAGCATGATATACAACAATGCACAGAATACTCGTGGGAGTCAGACTCTTTTGCCGCGGTACAGTTGCAATCATTCCTGCTTGTCGAACTCAAGCGATCTCCACGTTTGCGGTTACATGCGTCGACGATGTAAGCCAAGTAGCGAACCACATCCGGTGAGGCTCCATCCTGAGATACACCAAGATAAGCCTCACTAGATTGGCCTTCGCCATTGACTCAACGGACGACGGCATGCGCAGAGGCTACTGACGACTCCGCAGCCAATAACGGATATGGCAATTTCCATCTCAACTTGGAGTCTGCCGCGATGATACTATTCATTGCGCAGACCAAGAGAATGCTAAATGCGAACGAGGTAGCCGTCAGCAACCACTTGCCCCAGACAGGCATCCCAGCGATGTTCAGCGCACAGACGATTGGAACATCGAGGAAGCCCCACCCCCAAGACATCGAAATCGCAGGAAGGAAGGAAATAAGCGGCCGCTTCCAGCCCTTCAACACCGGTTCAAAGAAGTACATCAGGACGCCACCGAGCAGCCATGAAGTCCCGTTCACCCAAATGTTATACAACGGAAAATTGAGGAGAGTAAACACTTGGGGAGGTTGATAGACATATAGCCCTTGTTGTGTGGCAGGAAGTTCCATCAACAGGTCGCTTAGGCAGATCCCAATCCATAGAAAGAAAAAACCTCTGGTGCTTATCCCCTTGATTAGGTAGCGGTAAGCAATGTACGACACGAACGGGAATACTGCGAGGTAGCCGGTAAGTTCAAACGCAGGGATAGGCATGCCGTACGCATAGTACACAGGAAACATTCCGTTGGCTGACTGTGTGACGTGGACAAGGACTTCAAGGTTTCCCTCGTTGAAGAAAGCGAAGAAACCGGCGCCCAGTGCGGCCAAAATCACCGTATCCCTGCGGCCTAACGCTCTGTATAGGGAATAGCCTATAAGAACCGCGAGCATTCCAAGAGTCCAGAAGAGCTGCCAACGTTGTATTTGTGGAGGTGCGAGTTGATGCACTTGCAAAGGAAACAGGTTCCCGAAATTACCGCAACCACTCGGATTCATTTCTTTTCTCCCTTCTGAGAAGAGTTGTTGTTGTACATGCGTGTACCGGTCCCCGCTCCGCAACCGGCGGATTTGACGTAGACGTCATCTCTAAAAACTGACCGACAAAACTCACAAGCGTGGCAGTACAGCCGGACTCCACGCTTGAAGCATTGGCCCAGAGGAAAGCCGAGCGCCCATAGCGGATGGTCGACAATATCAAGGAGTTTGTCTCTCGAATTGTGAAGTTTGTCCTTCGAACTTCGGAAATGAGCCTATGGCGGTGTTCACACGTCTGTCAATCAAAAGATCGCATAATACCAATCAGAAAATGGAATGATGTCTGCGATCTACTCTCTCTTCTCTCTCTCGCAATTACCTCTTCTACACTGCTTCCTCCACCGGGAGAATGTTGATCTAAAGTCCAAGTGCTCCGAGGTATTTCGCGAAGTAATGCTGGTGGCGCTGGGCTTGGATTGGTCAAAGTAATTGTCATTTAGTATGCAGACAAAGTAGTACGAAACTAGTGGTGGCGCAATTTGCGATCCGCTACTTGGCGCGTGAACTTCCATTCGATGCCTCGCCTTTGATCACGTCAGCTGTGAATGAGAGAGGCGAATGCGAATGAACCTCTGAGGAAGCATCGAAACACCGTGAGACGACATCGAAACCAGGATCTTTTTCCGACCCTGGGATAGGCATTGAAGGAAACTTACCTACTGGCCATGCGGTGTCCGGTGTATAAGGGGCGCGAATCTCATTCAGGCGTTCATATGGAACTTGAGAACTTGGTCGGAGGTGTCAAGGGAAAATGCACAAGCGGAAGAGCAGCGAGGCGGAAATACCGAGGCTCTGATCAGAGACGGACGGCTTCGGAGTGTGCGCTGAGCCATTGTTCAGGAGGGTTGAAGTCCCTCAGGCACCCAGATGAGGACGCTATATCCAAAGGCGGGGGTAACGCCTCGCTGCCGGAGAGGAGAGAAGGTATGGAGAAACCTAAACGAGCACGAAGGCGAAAGCTTGATACAGCCAAGGTCAACCTGAAGCTACTTTCAGCGTTACTCCAGAGGACAGGGTGTCCACCGTTAGGTGGAATCTGAAGGGTACCCACAACAGCTCTGGCGTATAGGGAGACGCCACTTTCAGGCGCTGCGGTCGGCCAGATCGCGCATTTCGGATGAAGTTCCCTCTTGCAGTCAGAGAGCTTCTGCCAGATCGATAAGCGTAGCGGAAGGCTTGACACGGACCGTGAGTTATTCTATTTATAGAATAATTGAACTCAAGGCATACGTCTTCAGGGCGGGGTGCAACTCCCCACCGGCGGTTAAAGCCCGCGAGCGCCTGCGAATGCAGGGTCAGCAGATCTGGTGAAATTTCAGAGCCGACGGTTACAGTCCGGATAAAAGAAGATGTGCCACTGCAACGCCGAATACCAGTTTTCCATTCCTACTGGAGCTGATGGCGCGAAGCTTCGCCCTGAAACGTTTTTCGTGAGCCGTATTTTGCGAGGAGCGTTTCAATGTCAGCAATCTTAAGCAGTAGCATCATTCCTCAGTTAGCAGCACTCCCTTTCGAAGAACGATTTCCGCATGCGCTGAACGATATGCGGCGCGGCTATCCGGTCATTCTCATGGACGACTTTGACCGTGAGAACGAGGCAGATCTCATTGTGGCCGCAGAAATGATCTCGACCCAGACGATGGCTTTGATGATCAGGGAGTGCAGCGGCATCGTCTGCTTATGTCTTAACGACGATGTTTTGAACAGCCTCGATCTGGCCCAGATGGTGTCCAACAATGAGAGCCGCTTCCAGACTGCCTTCACGGTCTCGATCGACGCCCGCCATGGTATCTCCACAGGGGTTTCGGCACAGGACCGCGTCACGACTATTCGTGCAGCGGTTGCCGACGATGCGCAGCCTTCAGACCTTGTGCGTCCCGGCCATGTCTTCCCATTAAGGGCTGTAGTAGGCGGCGTTCTCAGCCGCCAGGGCCACACGGAGGGCTCAGTCGACCTCGCGCTCCTGTCCGGTCTGAAGCCTGCCGCCGTGCTTAGCGAGATTACTAATTCCGACGGCACGATGACAAAAGGAGAACAAATCCAATATTTTGCAGAACACCATGGTATGACCGTTCTAACAATCGAGGAACTTGTCCGATATCGCTACTGGGTAGCTATCGAGAGATAGGTGAGCTAAGCGATCTCATTTTCGGCAGGCCTGTCGTAGCTGCCTGCATTGCATGAATTATCGTAAGCAGAAAGTTAGTCAGAACTATTATGAATAGTGTCGAAGTGTGCGACTCCAAAATCCAGCAAATCACATCTGCTACATTGCCCACCAAGTGTGGATTATTTCGTATTCTTGGATTTGAGCGGGAAGTCGATTCAGAGTGTGGCACGCGGATCGAAACAGCGGTGGCGCTCATCATGGGCGAGCTGACGGATGGACCATTATTGCTGAGGATTCATTCGCAATGTCTGACCGGAGACGCTCTCGGGTCGGTACGCTGTGACTGCCGGGGGCAGTTGGAATTGGCCATGAGAACTATCTCCTTGGAAGGCAACGGCATCCTGATTTATGAATTCCAGGAGGGTCGTGGAATCGGTCTGATGGCGAAACTACGAGCATACGCGCTGCAAGATATGGGGCTTGATACGGTGGAGGCGAACGAACACCTCGGGTTGCCCGTAGACAAGCGCGATTATGTGCTGCCTGTTGAAATTCTAAAATATCTCGGTGTTGGGAAAGTACGGCTCTTGTCGAACAATCCCGAGAAGTACTCCGCGCTGCTCCACGGAGACATCCAAGTTGTGGAGCACATTCCATGCGAGATTCTTACTAACTCGCATGCCAGGAGATACCTGTTGACCAAAAAACTCCGGCTGGGCCATGCGCTCTCGCTCGTTTGAGCACTCGGCCTGTGAATCACAATGTAATAGGCGGAACGGTTTATGTTTACGGGCATTATCGAAGAAATGGGGCGCGTTAAAAGTATTCATACCAATGCCTGCAAGCGCTGGCTGGAGATTTTGGCGCCAACGATCCACAAGAATCTCGGCATCGGAGACAGCGTTGCCGTAAGTGGAGTATGCCTAACGGCGGTTGATATCACTAAGGACGGCTTTGCGGACGATCTGGCATATTTGCATTGACAACAAAAGACTTGCTCCTTCGTCCAGGCCTCCAACTGCAGGCGCAGGGTCAGCATCCTCTCTTAGGAAGTTGTTTCATCTTGCATGCCGGCCTGCAACAAGGTTACCAACTCTTCCAGTTGTTTTTTCAGTTCAAGGGCTTTCTCACCTGGATAGCCTACCAATTCGAACAGATGTTGCGGCACACAGGCGCATCGCCCCTTTAGCGCAGTTCCGGCCTCCGTCAGGCTGATCTTCATGACCCTCTCGTCCTTGCCGCTGCGTGTTCGCCGCACGTAGCCGAGGCGTTGGAGCCGCTTAAGCAGTGGCGTGAGCGTGTTCGAGTTCAGCAGCGCGCGCACGCCAACGTGAGAAACCGAGCATGGGGCATCTTCCCACAAAATCATCAGCACTACATATTGCGGATACGTTAAACCAAGCGGATTGAGCAGCGGTTGATACAAACGCGTTATCAGCCGTGAGGCTGCGTACAGCGGAAAGCAAAGCTGGCGGTCAAGGCGCAGGCTATCTTCTTTTGCTGCGGCCTGCGGTGGCGTTTTCTTCGTTTCACTTCTCAAGGGCTTTCCGGATCTCATTTTCCATTTTCTCCGGCCGTGTCAGCGGCGCGAACCGGCGCAAGGGCGTTCCGTCCGGCCCGATGAGGAATTTGGTGAAGTTCCACTTCACCGCGCGACCGAAGATGTCGGGGAGTCTCGCGGTGAGCCAGACAAACAGTGGGTGGGCGTGCGGCCCCTTCACTTCGATTTTCTCAAACATCGGAAAGGTCACACCGTAGTTGAGCAAACAAACGTCCTTGATCGAGGAGGCGCTGCCCGGTTCCTGGTTGCCAAACTGATTGCACGGGAAACCAAGAATGACAAGGCCTTGCCCTGAATACTTTCGGTACAAGCTTTCGAGGCCGGCATACTGCGGCGTAAAGCCGCATTTGCTGGCAGTATTCACTGCCAGGACCAATTTGCCGGCGAACTTCTCCAGCGACACTTCCTCGCCGCCTAGCGTGCGCGCGCGAAATTGACGAAATTCAGACATGTGTGCAACCTCTCTTGACGCTCAGACCAAGGCAAGCTTCACGTCCACATTTCCACGGATCGCGTTTGAATACGGGCAGGCCGCATGGGCTGCTTCCAGTAACGTCTGCGCCTGCTCGCGCGGTACACCGGGGATGGTTACATCGAGCCGCACCGCAAGTCCAAAACCGCCGCCTTCTCGTGGACCGATGCCTACAGTGGCATCAACGCGTGTACCACTCAATTCCACTTTCTGCCGCGTGGCTACAAATGTCAGCGCGCTATCAAAGCAGGCCGCATACCCGGCTGCGAAAAGCTGTTCTGGATTTGGCAGAGTTTCGCCCGTGCCCCCGAGTTCTTTCGGTATCGCAAGTTGCAGGTCCAGTGTCCCATTGCTGGTGGTGACGTGTCCGCTCCGTCCGCCGCTGGCCGAAGCCAGGGCCTCATACAGAATTTTCATTTCTTCTCCTATTTATATCGCACACGATATAATCATGTACGATCAGTATCGCGAGAAGATTCGATTTCGTCAAGGGCCGGTGTGCTGATTTCGGCAAGTTCAGCAATCGGCAGGAGATGGAATTGAGCTAATTTTCACGTTCTCTGCAATAAAGAGGAATCGCTCACGTCAATCGAGTGAGAGAAATCGGTGGATACGACGAATGGCGGACGGATCAAGGCGACTGGCGGAGACATTCGCAAAGGAGAAGTCTCGCTTTCTGCGCTTTGTGGAGCAGCAGCTTTTCGATCGCGATGGGATGGAGGCTGAGGACATTGTCTCTGAGGTTGCTTTCAATCTCCTCCGGCGAGGAGATGTAATCGGCGAAATCGAGAATCTGACCGCGTACTTCTATCGCTCACTATCGAACCGCATCGTCGACCATCGCCGGGGACAGATTGTGACGGTCCAGATCGGGGGGCAGGAGGAAGGGTCCGCTCCGCTCGAGATTCCCGACGAGGGGTTTGGACCGGGCGAAACACTGGAGCAGCACGAATTGCGGGACCGCCTTTTCAAGGCAATCGGTCGGCTTGCCCCGAAGGAGAGAGCCGTGTGGCTCGCCACGGAGGTGGATGGGCGCAGTTTCCGCGACCTCGCCCAAGAGTGGAACGAACCCGTCGGAACATTGCTGTCGCGCAAGAGCCGAGCGTCCGCGACATTACGCCGTTTTCTTTCCGACTACCGGAATCGATGAGTTGAGGTGTTGAGATGAATTGGAATCATGAACATATGGCTGATTCAAAGCATGGACGGGTTTACCTGATCGTTGTGCACATCGCGTTTGCTGTGGGCATGGCCGGCCTGCTCGCCCTTTTCTTCGGGTACTTCGTGATGCTGCTCTGGAATGCTGTTCTGCCTGGGCTGACGGCCGTTCACCCGATCAGCTACTGGCAAAGCGTCGAACTGCTATTGCTCACCCGCATTCTTGTCGGCGGCATTGGCGGTCACGGCAGCGGGCATGGACATGGGCAACGACGCGAGGCATGGCGAGAGTACGACGAATGGTGGCAGAAGGCAGGAAAGGAATCCTTTGAGAATTTTGCCGACGGCCAGCATAAGAACGAATAGCGGTTCAGATACCGATGTCCTTTAAGCGCCAGCCTGAACCGAATGCCACGGGCGAGTTTTCTTTTTTCCAGTGCAATAAATTCCGCAGAATTCCGTCCTTGCAGTAACAGGAAGCAAAAGAAAGCTCGCGGAGGAAATATGTTACTCAGTCTACGCGCAGATACCACTTTCGGAGCAGTTGCTCGCGGGATGATCTTGGCAGTGCTGCTCGGATTTGTTCTCTTCTATATTCTGCCTCCGATTCTGGCTCGCCTGTTCGTAAGGCTGGGTTGGCTGTGACGGATGAAATTCATGCAATAAAGTGGCGGATGCTACGTCTCAGAGTCAGGTTAACTAACCTTATAGGAGCTTCAGTTATGTTGGACCAATCGATCCTCGATGCATTTCAAACCATGTGGGGTCCGTTTCCAGAACCAGTCATGCTGGTTCACAAAGACCGCACGATTCTGGCGGTGAACGATCTTTGCCGTAGTGTTGGAACTCCAACCGGCGTCAAATGCTTTTCGCTCAATCCCGAGGCGGTTACAACGACCTGCAAGCAGTGCAAAGCGAATCTCGCGCTTCGAGAGCATCGGACGGTATGTACCGAGAGCACGCAGAACGGCCATCGCATCATCGGCTACTGGATGCCGCTCAAGGAGGAGAAGGAGGTGTACGTCCATTTCGGCGTAGGTTGTGCCGAGGCTATGGGCTTGCAGGTGAGCCAACCATCGTCTACTCCGGAACTCGTACAGTTGTGACACCAGTTCTCCGAGGCCGGAGGCAAGAACCCAACGGGCTCCCTTCCATAGAGGGCGGAATTGCATCGACAGAGGAGGAGACCTCGGTCGGTAGAACTTCCCTCTGACCGTTTCACTTTTAGGAGAATTCTCAATGCTCGTGGCTTCCGTGGTCGTATTTGCGATTGCCGCTTTGCTGGGCCTCTCGATGGCTGCCGACCTCTTTAAAGGGAAAAGTTCTTCCACGCCCTCTCGGTTGGCGCACCTCAGTCTGGCGCTACTAGGTTCGGTTTTGGTCATCATCGCAACATTTTTCGGCGATCATCGGCTCCTGATCAATATCGCTCTGGCCCTGATTATCCTTCCGCTCGGCTTGGCGCTGTGCTACAAGCGTTCCAAGGGTGTACAGCCCAAAGGATTGGTGATCGCCCACGGCGGTCTCGCCGTGGTCTGCTTCGTGATCCTGGCCTACTTTGCTTTTGGCCCGAAATAATCAGTTGAAGTTGCCATTCGTATCCGCGCTTTAGCATCAGGGAACAGCGGAGTCGCTCGAAGGCACCGGGTGCGCCTAGTTCAGGCTCCGCAATTGAAAGGTGAAATGATGGAAATTCCGAAAGAAGTACAAGATTTTCTTCCCGGCAAGTTGGCGTGGGTTGCGACCGCGTCCTGCCAGGGAAATCCCAACACGACGCCGAAAGGTACTCTCAAACTTCTGGATTCGCAGCACGTCTGTTTCGCTGATTTGTTTTCAGGCAAGACCAGGCACAACCTGCTCGAAAATAAACAAATCGCCGTGACGATTGCTGACCCATCCACAGGCAAGGGGTACCAGTTGAAGGGAACGGCCGAATTGGTCGATTCCGGTCCGCTCTTCGAGGCTGCTTGCAAGCAGGTAGCGGAAATTCAGAAGGGCCTGCCCACGCCCCACGCTGTTGTCAAGATCACTGTCGACGCGGTGTTCGACCAATCAGCTGGGGCGGAGCCTGGCAAGCAGATCGCTTGATTCATCGTTATGTCACGTTTCTTCCGGGCGGGATGTCGGTCATCGGCTCCCTTGCTTGCCTGATTGCGGTCATGACTTAGCGTGTACGCGAGACTCGCAGTGCGGTTTTCAATCGAGAAGCCCGTCATTCCAGCCTAGGCATGACGACGGGCTTCTCGATGTTCATGGTCCCTGCGTTTCACATTCCATGGCCATGGGGCAGTCGTTGCATTCCTAATCGGAGCCATCCTACTTACCTAAGCGGCCGGTTTGTTCCAGGCTTTCCGGACACTCTGTTCCAACTGCTCCTGTCTCGCCTTGACCCACGGCAGGTAGTGCTTTTCCGTGATCTTTACGCTCTTGTGTCCCAGGAGGATCGATACTTGTTCCAGCGGAACGCCGGCAAGAAGCATTTCGACCGCGAATGTGTCGCGGAACATGTGCGGATAGCAGCGCTTCAGGCTGCCATCCGCCTTCTTGAGCTTGGCCAGGGCAAAGAGCGCCTGGTAGCGCTTCTGCCAGTTGCTGACCAGCGACTTCACGCTGCCCTGGCCGCTCCAGAAGAAGTAGCGCGGGCTCGAATTGTAACTTGCCGGAACATTGCGCAGCGCCTCGGCTACCTCGGGCGGAAGCGGGACATAGACCGCCGTTCCCGTCTTCTGCTGGTAGAGCAGAACGCTGTCGCCCACCAGACGGGTCCGCTCCAGGGTCACGGCGTCGCCGATGCGAAGGCCGCTCCAGCGCATTAGCAGCGTCAAAACTCGCAACCGTTCCGCCTGATGCTTCGAGTCGATCCATGCCTTCGGCTTGTACTTGTCCAGAGCCGCGAGAATAGTCTCGAACTCCACCTCCGGAAAGTAATCGGTCGGCGTTTCGCGAACCAGGATGCGGCTGAGCTTCTTGACCGGGTTTTCGGTCAGCCACCCGCTACGGATGGCGAAGATGAAGAAGCTGCTCAGCCGCTGCTGCTTGATCTTGCGGGAGAGCCCTGCATCCTGCCAGGACGAGCGAAAGACGCCCAGCTCAGCCACGGTCAGTTCCTTCAGGTAGCGCAGACCCCGGCCTTTCGCCCAACCCTCCAACTGCCGGCGCAGGGTTTTGAGCTTGGAAAGGGTTCCCGGAGCCAGGTTGCGCATTTCGGCGTCGGCGATAAAATCCGCAAGCGCCTGGTCGATGGTCAAAGGAGCGGCGGGAACGGGCGCACCGCCGTCATCAATGGACTTGCGTAGCTGCTCGGCTTTCTCCCAACTGCGCGTACGTGCGGTCCTGCGGATGGCTTTGCCGTCCGCGACGCCGCGAATCCACTTGGGACAGCGGCAGCGTTTCCAGAAGCGGTCGTCGCGTTTGGAGCAGTCTGCGGTGTGGCGGGTATAGACGAAGAGGGCCAAGGGAGACACTCCTGATCTCGAATTGCTGAGATTGTACCGTGAAACGGCGGTACAAAAGGAGTACAAATCATCCGATGGCTGTTTAAATATATGAAACTAAATGAGAAATTCTGGTTGCGGGGGCTGGATTTAAACTAGCGCACTTTGGCTCGACGAGAAGCTGGACCGGAATTACGGATTCGGACATGCTTAAGAAATTTTCGTACAAAAAACGTACAGCCAACCCAAGAATGGTGGAAATTGTAGAAATTCATACATTCTAGAATCAATAACTTACGCTTAGTCAACACCCAGGATACTCCGATCCCGATCAGGTCCACCAATTAAATCAACAACTTAGCGAAATCCCTCAAAATCTTTTGCCCGCATTTTGCCCGCAAATGGAATAACCTTGCCGCGCGACGGCACCTTCTGCTTCCCCTCTCCCTTCTCTGTGCGCTGCGATTCCTGCATTGCGAGTCGATCTTCTGATTGAAGGCTTTGCTCCGTCCCTTGCGACCCCGGCGGGGGTAGTTGCGTTTCCGGACCGTGGGTGCCGGTCGCCATCAACTCGTCGTGAATTGAGTTGATCGCGCGCCGTACCTCCGGTTCGAGCGACTGCATATAAACCTCCATGGTCGTCGCCAAGCGGCTGTGCCGCATCATGCCCTGGATATCCTTCGGGTGCGCCTTCGATTTGCCGAGAGTGACAATCGTCCGGCGAATGACCTGGAAGGTCAGCTTCGGAAGTTTCAGTTCGTCCGCCAGCCGGTGCAGCGCTTTCCATTAAACCTGCTGACCTGTTCGTGTACTCCTCCGAAACTGCGGCGTAAGGTTCTCTAGCTCGCGCGATTTCGTGTTTGGCGCGTGTTCTGAGACATTGCTCAGGCGTAAGGTGTGTTCGCCATTGCAGCCTTTACACCGATGGTTCCCTTATCCACAATCGCGAGAAAAGCTGCTTTGGCTTTCTTCGCATTTCGACTCCTTCGAAAAGTCTGGTGAGCCTGAATGAAGGCCACGGTCCACGTTGCCAGCAACAGACCAGCCGCCAGATGAGCATCGGGATCGGAAGGTTCTTGCCCGACGCAAGCGGCCAGCGCCTCTGTGAGGACTCGCGCGAGTTCGTCTCGTATCGCTCTGGCTCGCGCCATGAGGGTTTCACTGCGGTTGACAGTTTCGATAAAGTTTTGACTCGCCGTAGAAAAATCGAGATAAGGCGCTGGCTCGCTGACGAGCCGATGAACGAGCAGACGCAGTGTCTCGATCGGAGCGACGTGCGGATCGCGTTGCCGCAAGGCCTCGCGCAAGACCTCGCGCCCCTCCTCATCGCGATCAAAGAACATATCCTCTTTGCGGGGAAAGTAGTTGAACACCGTCATCCGTCCAACTTCAGCGGCTGCCGCGATCTCGTCCACCGTTACATTCTCGAAGCCTCGTTCCCGGAAGAGGCGATCGGCAACTAGCGAGATGGCTCGTCTTGTGGCGAGGCGCTTGCGGGAACGGAGATCGGAGGATATCGGCATGGTAGTCCTTGACAGAAAGATGTACTGAGTACATGCTACCATTTAGTAAGAATGTACTGAGTACATAATTTGAACTCGTCATCCAAGAGGGACCATGAAGGCAGTTCAGTTTAACAAGTATGGCGGTCCGGAGGTCCTGCATGTCATCGAGGTCGAGGAACCTCATGCTGGCCCCGGCCACGTTCGGATCGCAGTCCAGGCCGCCGGAGTCAATCCTTCGGACTGGAAAGACCGTGCCGGAGACGCTCGCGATTCCGAGCCGGTTACATTGCCCTCAGGTGTCGGCTTCGAAGCCTCGGGCGTAGTGGACGAGGTCGGCACAGGTGTTTCCAACGTCTCGGTCGGAGACGCCGTCTTCGGCTTCGGCGCAAATACTGTGGCCCAATATGCGGTTCTTACCCACTGGGCTCAGAAGCCCGCGGCCTTGTCGTTCGAAGTTGCTGGCGGCCTTCCTGTGATCGCCGAAACTGCATCGCGCTGTCTTGAGCAGGTGGAGGCGAAATCCGGTGAGACGCTTCCGGTGAACGGAGCCGCAGGCGGGATTGGTTCGGCCGTCATTCAATTGGCGCGTCTCCGCGGAATTACCGTAATCGGCACTGCGAGCACGCCAAAGCACGATTATTTGCGCAGCCTCGGCGCCATTCCGACGACCTACGGAACGGGCCTGGCGGAACGCGTGAAGGGACTCGCACCAGAGGGCGTGGACCGCGCTCTCGATCTTGCCGGCTCGGGGATCATCCCGGAGCTAATCGAGATTGTCGGCGATCCTTCGCGTGTTCTTTCCGCCGTAGATCTTTCGGCTCCACAGTATGGCGCAAAGTTTTGCTACGGACCTCCGAAACATCCTGAGCGAGTTTTTGCCGAAGTGGCTCGCCTATGTTCCGAGGGCCTCTTCCTTTTACATGTGGAGCAAACCTTTCCGCTTGAGCAAACAGCGCAGGCGCAGGAACTCAGCGCCAAGGGGCATGTCACGGGCAAGCTCATCATCTCCGTCGCTCGGTCGAAGGAGAATGAAAAATGAAGACCGCTTTGGTCACCGGCGTCAGTCGCCCGCTCGGCCTAGGATTCGCAGTTTCCCGCCAACTCGCCGAACTGAATTACCACGTCATTCTGACAGCGCGGAACGTGCAGCATGCAGCAGAACTCGCTGCCGAGTTACGCCGAGAGTGCCTTAACGCCACTGCTCTGCGTCTCGATCTCGCAGATCGGAACAGTATCTACGAAGCTGCCGATTACCTCGCCAAAACCTGCGACCATCTCGATGTGCTGGTGAACAACGCGAGCCACATGCCCGACTTCCGCACACGTTCGGCACTCGATGTCGATCTCGACGCACTCCATGCGGCATTTGAAGTTAATGTGTTCGGGTGTTGGGGACTGATTCAGGCTCTGCTGCCAGTGCTCCGGCGCGCACCGGCGGCACGTATCGTGAACATCTCAAGCGTCGCAGCGCAGCAGATCGGAAAGCGCGGCGCCGGCCCCATCTTCTCGCCAGCCTATTCGCTTGCGAAGTACACCCTCAATGCATTGACCACCACGCTCGCAGCGGCGCTGGCCGATACGCCGATTCTGGTGAACGCCGTCGATCCAGGACGAGTAGCCAGCCATCCCGAACGAGGCGACGATGACGAAGATCGATCCCCAGCCGAAGCCGCCAAAGGTGTCGTCTGGGCAGCAACTCTCGCCCTCGGCGGACCCACGGGCGAACTCTTTTTTGATGGGAAGCCGGCAAGTAAAGCTCCACGATGAACAGACCTCTTGTTGTTATCTTCGCCACCATAGCCCTCGACGCCATAGGCATAGGCCTGATCTTCCCGATTCTCCCGCGGCTTCTTGAGGACGTAACGCATGCCCGGAATGTCGCGCCTTACATCGGGATCATGATCGCGCTCTATGCTGTCATGCAGTTCCTCTTTGCGCCCGTGCTTGGCGCTTTGAGTGACAAGCTCGGCAGACGTCCCGTGCTGCTCATCTCCCTGACGGGCGCGGCGATCAATTATGTCGTTATGGCATTCGCGCCGCAACTTTGGATGCTGTTGCTCGGACGAGCCATTGCTGGCCTGACCAGCGCGAACGTCTCCGTGGCAATGGCCTACATCACAGATATTTCACCCGAGGACACGCGAGCCCGTCGCTTCGGCCTGTTCAACGCCATGTTTGGCATCGGCTTCATCATCGGACCGGTTCTTGGCGGACTGCTCGGCGACTATTGGGTGAGGCTCCCCTTCATTGCCGCTGCTCTGTTGAACGCCTGCAATCTCCTGATGGCTTTATTCATCCTGCCAGAGTCTCACACCCCGAACGGCCAGAAGATCGATCTCACGGCGCTGAACCCGCTTCGGCCGCTCGGTTGGGTTTTCTCGATGAAGCGGGTTTTGCCCATCGTCCTCGTATTTTTCATCCTGAGTGGCGCAGGGGAGGTCTACGGCACCTGCTGGGCACTGTGGGGCTTCGACACGTTCCAGTGGAATGGTCTATGGATCGGCCTTTCACTCGGCACTTTCGGTGTCTGCCAAACCCTGGTGCAGGCGCTCTTGCCCGGCCCGGCTACCAAACTATTCGGCGACCGCGGGGCCGTTCTCATCGGGATTGCCTGCTCCTCTATCGCGCTTGCGGTACTGGCGTTCGCAGACCACGGATGGATAGTCTTCGCCATCATGCCCATCTTCGCTCTCACTGGCCTCGGTACACCGGCGCTTCAGTCTCTGGCTACCCGGCAAGTTGACGCAAGTCGCCAAGGTCAGTTTCAGGGCGTACTGGCATCGGCCGTGAGCCTGGCGTCGATCCTGGGGCCGCTCGCTTTTTCGGCCTTCTACTTTGCCGTCCAGAAGCAATGGCCCGGCGCCATCTGGCTCTCGGTGGTCGTCATCTATGCAATTGCGGTCCCGCTGGTTTTTCTCGGCACCCGGACTGACCACTCTATGCCAGCCCCGAGCGCGTAGTACGGAGCCAGTGACAGCAGTGAGAGCCGCGGCGAAGCGAAGCCTAGGCTCTCACTGCTTCCCGTTAAGACAGCCTCATCGAGATCTCCAAGTCGCCCGCCAATGGAACCGACATATATCGATTTGCATCCGACCGCATCCGGCTCACAAACTCCTCGCAGAGTCGCGCATCATCGGCAAGCACAAGCGAGCCTGGCCGCAAGCATCTCTCGATACGTTCGAGGATGTCCGCATAGAGCGCCTTGGCACCATCCAGTAGCACCAGATTCAGTGTCTCGGGAAGATCGTGCACCAGCGTCTCCAGTGCATCGCCCTCGCGGATCTCAACAAGATCAATCAGACCAGCCTCTGTTAAATTCTCGCGGGCCCGCGCCGCTTTAGACGCCTCGAACTCAGTCGTGATAATCCGGCCACCGCCGTTGTCACGCAGAGCCGCGGCCAGGTAGATCGTCGAAATACCAAATGAAGTGCCGAACTCCAGAACATTTCGCGCACCGGTGGAACGCGTGAGCATGTAGAGCAACTGCCCGGTTTCGCGCGAGACAGGCAGAGGAATATCCCTCATAAGGCCGTAAAACTCGCGATATCCCGTCCTGCTCGTGAGCAAACGCGACGCATCCGATTGCGCGATAGCCTCCAGGGCTGGCTGGCTGGCGGCAGTCTCGTTGAAGAGTCGATCCAGAAGTTTAACGATCTGGGGAGAATTGAGTGTGTTCGTTACCATATGCGCACCTTCTCGCAAACCGGGAAAACCGGTCCGCTGATGAAATAGTGCGTTGGTTGACGGTAACGCTTACGGTAGCGACAGGACGCCTGCTACAAAATCCATATTCTTCTCGTCAGCGCAGTCGTGTCAAGCTTGCCCTAAGAGTGACGAGAAGCCTACTTATCCGCGTCAAGGCGCGTCTCGATGAGTGACTCGGCGATTATGCACAATCTAGGAGTCTGTCGCCCATAGCGTTTTGAGCATTGCAGCAGGTACATCGCCGCAGCAACGCGAGATCGGAGTTTTTTATTGGGGAACTCCTTTCACTCCGTCTCGATGCCTTTGAGCCGCGATTCTGATTCGGATGGCCATCTTTCGCCAGTTTTATGCGGTTTGCAGCATCCATCCGAAGCGGAAGAGCTTCAACAGATTGCTGACCGCGCACACCAGTCTCCACTCTCCGCGAACATTTTGTTTACCGCGCATGCTGAAGCGACGAAAACCGCGGCACTCCTTGATTTGTCCGAAGACCGGTTCCACGATCGCCTTGCGCATTTTGTAGACTGCGCGTCCGGATTCGGTCTTCAACTTATGTTGCATTTGTTCTCGTGCCGTTGCGCCTGCAGGGACTTCGCCACTGGGTATTTCCACCGCATCGCCATGTTTGTCGCGACCTGTGGCAATGTATAAGTCAATTTTTGCTACCGCTGCGTCGGTCACATTCGCTTCGCTGAAGTAGCCGGCATCGGAGCTGACTTTCTCGGGCTTTTCGGCAAGATTCTTCTCGATCTGCGTGATCATCGGGAGTAACTGCTTTTTATCGTTCGCCTCCTGCGTAACCTCGGCGGCCACGATCACCTGCGCGGTGGAATCTACCGCGATCTGTGCGTTATAAGCCTGCAGGAAGCTGCCTTTGTTGGCGCCATCGGGCATGATGCGGCTCTCCGGATCGGTAAAGTTGCGCTGATCCTTGTCTGCGGGTTTTGCTTTTTCCGGATCCGGTGGATCGGACTTGCGACCACGTCTCTTTTTGCCCGCGCGACGATCTTCTTCTTCCTGTGCGGCCTGCTTCTTTTCTGCCTCGGCGAGTTTCTGCCTGGCCTTCTCACGGGCCTCGTCTTCAAGTGCCTGCTTCGCTTCACGAATCTTCTGCAACCGACTCTCGCGCCGCTGCAACTCGTCGGGAAGTTCTTCGCCGTTCCGATCCTTGCCGTACTGCGCGTCCTCATCGGAATCAGCTTTTTCTGCAGCAGCCAGCAGAGCGTTGATTTCCTGCTTCAGGCGCGCCTCGGTTTCGGTCATGCGCTTGTAGCTCATCGCCTTGTGCTTGCTGGCGTTTGCCTTGATCTTTGTCCCGTCGATCGACACATGCCCCAGCTTAACCAAACCAGCTTTTGCGCACAGCAACAACGCCTGCGTAAACAGTCCAGCCAGTGCCGTCAGATGCCGTTTGCGAAACTCCGACAACGTGGCATGGTCCGGATGCTGGTCTCCGGAAAGATAGCGAAAAGCAACGTCTTCCCAGGTACGCCTCTCAATTTTGCGTGAGCTGTAAACGCCCGTGGCATAACCGTACAGAAGAAGGCGGACCATCATCTCAGGAGCATAAGCCGACTGACCGCGGCCATCCTTTTCGCGATACGAGACATAGATCGAATCAAGATCCAACGCCGAAACCACATCGACGACAAATCGCGCCAAATGGCCGTCAGGAAGCCAGTCGTGAAGGGAGGGTGGAAACAGAAGGGTCTGGTTGACCGTGTCAGGAATGAAGTTCTGGCCCATAACAAAATCGTAATCCCCACAACATGATCAAGACCAGCACACCAAACGATTCTATGTGCG
>Ga0255354_1000109_pt1 | contig 47981 bp, 43 predicted proteins | sample HBST50metaG_FD_189942 | JGI IMG/M metagenome (GOLD analysis project Ga0255354, IMG submission 189942) | Peat soil microbial communities from Stordalen Mire, Sweden - H.B.S.T50 | ecosystem: Environmental > Terrestrial > Soil > Wetlands > Peat | place: Sweden: Norrbotten County, Stordalen Mire...
GTATTGGTTTGTGCGCCGCCGCCTCAAGAATCTTTTTGACCTGCGCAATAAATTCGTCGTTATCAACACGCTTTTGAATATAATCCGTTATGGCAACCTCTTTCATCTTTTTCTCCGTTTCAATCGACAAGTCTTCATTCGTAAGCAAGACAATAGGAATGTGTGCTGTTTTCGCATCTTTCTTCAATCTGCCGGAGGCTTTTATGCCATCTATCCCAGGCAAATTCTTATCCATTAAAATAAGGTCGGGCTGAAGCCGTTCAGCCAGTTCCTGCCCCTGGTCGGCGTCCGGCGCATCAAGAACTTCATAACCGGCATTGCCAAGCAGGCTGCCGAAAAGCCGGCGCAGCACCGGATCGTCGTCAATGATCAAAATACGGATTTTTTCAGATGGCGCATCCATATATTTTTATTTTACGAAACGGCTTTGTCGCCGAGAATTTCTTTCACTTTTTTCACAATATCACGATACTCCCATTCGCTTTTGATGATAAAATCGAGAATCCCTATCTTTTTCGCTCTGGCGATCGTGACGGAATCCTGGGAATTGCTCCACATGATAACCCGGGCATTCTTGCCCCACTTGTCCCTGCGAAGATTCTCAAGGAAATAAAAACCATCGGTGTTAGGCATGAGATTATCGACAAGAATGAAGTCCGGATGGTCCTTAAGCGCACTATCCAAGCCTTCCTGGCCGTCGGTCGCCTTGATGACTGAAAAACCTTCGTGCACGAACTTATCCGAGATGCCGTTCAGGATAGACGCCTCATCTTCAATGATCAACATCTTTCTTTGTGGGATATCCATGATCGTTTTATTTTAATTCCAATCTTCGGGAACCTTCCTTTTTCTTCATGCCTTCAAGGGGGATGGTGACGTAGAATGTCGATCCCTTGTTTTCCTTTGATTCGAACCATATCTTCCCGCCTGTTTTTTCTATCGTTTCCTTGATGATATACAATCCAAGACCAGTGCCGTCAGGATCTTTTACCCGCGCGTTATCGGCCCGGAACATTTTCGTGAATATCTTCGACTGTGCATCTTCTGGAATTCCATAGCCGGTGTCGGTAACCGAGATAAGAACATTGGGACCGTCTTTTTTTATGTTAAGCGTTACGCTCCCTTCCGGGGGTGTGTATTTTACGGCATTCGAAAATAAATTTTGAAATACCATTCGGATGATGTTGAGATCGGCGTTAATGGGGGGAAGGTCCTTTTCGAAGTTTTTATTTACCAGTAGCTTCTTTTCGTTGATTCTCAGTTCGAGATCCTTAAGCGCACTCTCCGCGACATTTTGAAGATTTATCTGTTCAGGTTCGACAACGAACACTCCCAGATCAACCCGCGAGACATTAAGAAGCGCCGTAATCAGATTGATCATGCGGTCATTGGCGTTTTTTATTTCCGTAAGATACTCACGCTGCTTGTCGTTGAGCGGTCCGGCATCGCCATCGAGAAGCATGCCCGTATATCCCTTGAGCGCCGTGAGGGGCGTACGCAGCTGATGTGAGGCGATAGAAACGAACTCATCCTTCGCCAGGTCGAGCGAACGCAATTCTTTATTCGCCAGTTCAACTTTTTTTGCCGTCACGGCAAGCTGTTTTGCTTTAATATCCAAATCCTTTGCCGTCACGAGCAATTTACGCCTGACACTCTCCTTCTCCTTGGCGGTCGTAGCGAGCTTTTTTGCGGTGACCACTAATTTATCCCTGACACTCTCCTTTTCTCTCGCTGTCATGGCAAGCTGTTTGGCTTTGAGCCGAAGCGTTTCTGCGGTCACTGCCAGCTTATCCCTGATGTTCTCTTTTTCTTTGGCAGTTACTGCGAGCTGTTTAGCCTTAAGACGAAGTGCTTTCGCGGTTACCAGAAGCTTACGTCTGACGCTTTCCTTTTCCTTGGCAGTCGTAGCGAGCTTTTTTGCGGTGACCACTAATTTATCCCTGACACTCTCCTTTTCTTCTGCGGTCGTAGCAAGCTGTTTTGCTCTAAGCCGCAACGCCTCCGCCGTTACCGCCAATTTACCTCTAATGCTCTCTTTTTCCTTGGCAGTAGCGGCGAGCTGGCGAGCCTTAAGTCGGAGCGTTTTTGCCGTCACCAAAAGCTTACGCCTGACACTCTCCTTTTCCTTGGCAGTAGCGGCGAGTTTTTTTGCCGTGACCACAAGTTTATCCCTGATGCTCTCCTTTTCTTCTGCGGTCGTAGCAAGCTGTTTTGCCTTGACCACCAATTTACTCCTGACGCCTTCCTTTTTCTTGGCTAAAACTTTCAACTTAAGGATCGTACTGTTGGTTGCGGAAACAATTGTTTTTTTATTCATGGAAAGTGTCCTAGCCACGGCTTGGAGCTTTTTCTAATGGCATATCGGCTTATAGTTCTACGCCGGTTTATTTTCTGCGGTTTCAAGAATCTTTTTCACGCGCTCAATGAATTCTTCGTTGCTGACCCCTTTTTGGATATACTCCGTCACTCCAACTTCTTTCATCCATGTTTGTGCCTCAAGGGACAGGTCGGCATTGGTAAGAAACGCAATAGGAACATCCGCCGCAGGAGAACCCGGTTCATTCCTTATCAAGTCGGCGGTTTTAATACCGTCGCTGCCCGGCATGTTGATGTCGAGCAACACAAGATCGGGATGAAATCTGCGCGCCATTTCCCGTCCAAGATCGCCGTTTCCGGCATAGATAACTTCATAGCCGGCCGACCCGAGCAAGCTGCCGAAAAGCCGTCGGCTCGTTGGATCGTCATCTATTATTAAAATATGCTTAGCAGTCGATTCTTTTTTAAGTGCTTCTTCCATGGTCTTTTTATTTTTATCGATCATTTTATTATGGGGGGCTTATTAATGGCCAACCAACACCTCAAGTCCATTTACCTTCGGCGATTTCAAGTCGAGCAACATGACCTTGAGCGGGAAATTCTCGTTGCGCGCCGTATATTTTTCCGTATGGAAAATGAAGTCGACCGCTTCTTCTCCATCCCTTACCCAGTAAATTTTATTCGCAATGTTCAGTTTGGATAATGCTCGAACAATAAGCTCGGCATCATTCGGGCTGTCTTCGACCATCAATACGTCAACTTCATCGATATTCATTGTGTTTTCCATAATATGTCCCCAAAAAATTAAATTTCTTTTTTGGGCAAGGTAAAATAGAAAGTTGCCCCCTCGCCGACTTTTCCCTCTGCACGCACCGTACCGCCATGCCGCTCGACGATGCGTTTCACGTTCGCGAGGCCGATACCCGTCCCCTCGAACTCTTCGACGGAATGCAGGCGCTGGAAAACACTGAAGAGCTTGCCGACGTATTGCATATCAAAACCGGCGCCGTTATCTTTCATGTAATAAGTGATGCTCTTCCCGTTATCCGTACTGCCAACCTCGATTTTCGCCTTCTCCTTTTTTCCGGTGAACTTAATGGCGTTCGTGAAAAGATCGGTCCAAACCTGCCGGATCATATCCGCATCTCCCTTGACGTCAGGCAGCGTACCCATGACAAATTCTATATTCCTATCCGGCGATGTCTTTCTCGCTTCCTTATAGACCTCATCCGCGAGAGTCCCCATGGCAAGCGACGTCTCCTTCATCTCCGCATGGCCCAAACGGGAGAACGACAAAAGACTGTCGATAAGTTTTCCCATCTGCACGGTGCTTGCGCGTATGACTCCCGCGATCCGTTTGCCTTCATCGTCCAGCTTCCCGCCGTAATCCTCGACCAGTATCTGCGTAAACCCATCAATTGCGCGAAGCGGCGCCCGCAGATCATGCGACACCGAATAGCTGAACGCCTCCGTTTCCTTATCTGCTTTCAATGCCTCTTCCAAAAGCGGCTTTCGCACCATTTCTCCTATGACGAATTTATAGATAATATAATCCACCAGGAGCGCGAACAGAAATCCCATGACGCTTCCCCAGAGCACGATCGATTTCGTCATGACGTTGCTTTGCGTCAGATCATTTATGCGTATTTGCAGCAGACTTGCCTCTTCGGTTTGCATATTCGCCACGATCGCTTTTATGGAATCTGTGAGCGCTTTGCCTTTATCCAAAGAAACGCTGGCCTGTGCTGCGCCGAATCCCCCATTGGTCCGCAGGGATATATTTTCCTGAATATCCGCGATCTTTGCGCCGATAAGCGGCTTCATCTCGGACAAATATTGCTGTTGTACCGCATTATCCGCGGTAGACCCCTGTAACGCCCCGAATTGTTCTTCCGCATCCGCAAGGAGAGCGGTATACGGCTGAAGAAAACTTTCTTGTCCCGTTATGACGTATCCGCGCTCGGCAGTTTCCATATTCCCAAGATCCGAGATTAACACGTCAAGGCTACTTTGCACCTGATAGGAATGGATCACCCAATATTCATCAGTGTCGATGCGAAGGAATGCCCGATAGGAAAAGAGGGAAACTATGAGAAATACCACCACGACCAAAAGGATCAAAACTGCAGTGAGTGTCTTTACTGAAATTTTTTTCAATAGAACCATATATGGATTTTCAATATAAAGACACGGCGAGAGAAACCTATCCTGTTATTTCCCCTTAATGATCCTTATGAGGATCATGATGATGGCCACAATAAGAAGAATATGGATGAACCATCCAAGCGCGGGTAAGAAGATAAATCCGAGGAACCATAGGACTATAAGGATAAGTCCGATCGTTAAAAGCATGTGATTAATCCCTGATCATCAGTTGACTCTTTGTTTTTTCAGAACCGCAGCCAGCGAGACCGAGGCCAATGCGAGGGCGCTAACCAGAGCAACGATCTCCCATGGAACATTGTTCTCGGCAGGAGGAAATCCGGTATTTGGAAGTCCAGGCGTAGATACAAGAACCGTCGCAAAGGCGTAGCCTATCGCGGTAAAACCATTCGCACTGCCTTCGGCCGTCGCGGTATTCATGGTCGAGGCCGTGATGTCCGTCTGACAGGTGTAGAGCCATGCTTCACCGGGATCAAGCAGGTTGTTATCGTTCACGTCGCCCGAAACGAACTTTACCGGACCACATTTATTGTCAGTAACCGTAATATTTTGCATGGGGACCGTACCCGGATTCGTCACGGTGTACGCATAGGTAACAACGCCGCCGCCGTAGGGAAACGGGGTTGATTGGCTCGGCACTTTTACGATATTAATGAGTGGCGGTGTTGTTGGTGCTCCAACAACGACCGTTGCGACCGCGGTCGCAATCGCCGCCTGATGGAAGCTGTCGTCACTATAGCCAGTCACAATAGCCGTATTCGTGGTTGTAGTAGAGAGTGTCGTGGTGCAGGTATATTCCCAGTTTTCATGCGGATCGATTTTTCCATTGCCATTTACATCTCCGGAAACATAGGTCACTGGACTGCATTTATCATCAACGACCGCGATATCATCCAGGGGCTTTTGGCCTCCGACGTTCCAAACTGTGTAATTATAAGTGACCGAACCGGAACCCGCAGGTAACGCGAGAGGCGCTGGAACCTTTATGATACCGATATTAGGCACATATCGGCCGCCTCCATTCGTAGTGCTGCCGCCGGTCGATTGCACCGGGACCACCACAGGCACCGCAACTGCAGTGTTAACGACCGTACAAACCGCGTCCTGGCCCGCGGAAAGCGTTACATTACCATTCGTATCGCAGTCTCCCGTGAAGCTCTGTACGTAAGAAGCATTTGTATTTTCGCTTACCGCGTAGGCGCCCGCGTTCAAGGAGTAGGAAGTTCCCGGCGCCGCGGTTCCCGGCGCAGGGCTTCCTGAGACATCCGTGCCACCAGTTTTCACATGTATGGTGAAACTGGAAGGAGCCGCCGTACCGCCGATGACAAGTTTAATGACATGAAGAGTCGCTGGATTTGCAGGGGCGACGCATGAGGTTGGCACGGCAATCGTATCCGCATTCGTCGTGATGGTTCCGCCAAAGGTCAATGCCCGTCCAGTCCAGTTGACGGTGCTGCCTACCGTTATCCCCGAATCATCAATATCGGTTCCTATGAACGTCGTGTTGGCGGCAAGCGTGGTTGCTGCGGTCGGAGCCCAAAAAACATTGCAGGCCGATGCCCCATTGGTCACCGCAACCACAGAACCCGTTACGGTGGTAAGCGCGCCATTTATTCTGAAGACATACGTCCCGCCGCCCGAGAGAGTAACTCCTGCTGTCCCTATGGAAGCAGCTCCCGTAATACAGTAGACTCCCGGCGTGAGCGGTTGAGGCAGGAGACTGAGATCGGTCGCGGAACTAAAATTAAAATTACATGTTTCAGCATTTAAGATACCCAAAGCGGCTGCCTGATCGGTGCCTGCCGTATTGTAGGTGGCATCAGCCACATGCGTGGCACCACTTACCGTAGGCGGCACTCCAGGTCCGGTAGTGTACCCAAGATTCCCACTAATAGTGGTCGCGGCAGTATTGGTATAGGTACTGCCGAGAACGCCAAACGTCGTTGCGGCCGTTCCGAGAGAAGGTGTTGTTGCTGCGAGCGCCGTAATCGGTCCGGCCACGCCGAACACCAGGGAAACAACAACTGCGGCTATTAAATTTTTATTGAACTTTTTCATATGTTTTTTATTAATTTTTATTTCATTAATAATTTGCACTGAGATAGGCACGGGTCAGCGGTCCGAAATCTCCGAGGATCGAACCGGAGATCCCGACGCTTGTCTGGAATTCTGCCAATGCTGCATACGTTAAAGTGCCATAGTAACCAGTCGCACCGACGTTGGCCAAAGCTTCTGCCGCCGGACCCTTGTTCTCTGAAATGAGGAATTGCTGCAGGGTCGTTACATCATCACCCATACTCCCTTCTCCAAGATTTTCCGTAATTGCTTTAACCTGGCCGGAAACAGAAGCGGCAACGGAAGAACTTTGCTGGCTCGCCTGCGCCTGAAGCGAATTCAAGGTCGAAATAAGCCCATTAAGCTGAGTCTGCAGGGCGGCATTTGTGCTTGACGACGATACCGGAGCCACAGTGACAGCAGGGGTTTGAGCCGCTGACGAGTTGAGGCAATCCTGCTGATTGGTGAACGTTTTCAATCCTTGGTACATATATGCGCCGCAAAACTGTTGCTGCGTCTGACACGTCGTATTGGTGTTATCGGACCAATAAAGATTGGAGCATGTAAGCGACGACGCCGTGACAGGAGCTGTTGTTGCCGTTACGGTCGTCGTTGCAGCGGAGACCGATGTTGATGTTGCTACGGTCGTTGTAGAGACTAACGCCGCCACTGTTGAAACTACGGGCGCCGGTTCGGTAACGGTGCTGGTATCCAGCGTAACCGCAGCTTGCGCGAGCGCCCTGCCATTCAATGTCGCGCCCGCATTCAGCACGATCGTTGTTTGATCCAATATGTTTCCATTGAACACCGCCGTTGTACCGATGGTCGTCTGGCCAGTGACGATCCAGAAAACATTGCCCGCCTGCGCACCGCCGGACAAAATAATATGCGTTGCGGAACTCAAGGCGAGATTTCCCGCTATCTGGAAGATCCAGACATCATTCGGACCGCCAGAGAGGGTCATATCGGTCGGTATCGTAACGTCAGTGCTCCATTTATAGAGACCGGGAACGAGCGTCGTCCCACCGATATTTCCCGCGCCCATTTCGGTTTCGGTCGGATTCGTTCTCCCGGCTCCGTCGGTATATGCAGTTTGCATATCGCTTATCGCCGTCGTCATCGTGGTCGGCGCAGGAACCGCATAATCGGCTGCATAGATCTTTCCCGTCACGAGCGCCGACGTGGAAAACGTATTCGAAATATCCAACATTAATCCAAAGCCGGTGATATAGCTCGCGGCCGCCGGACTGATCCCGACGTTTCCGACGATGGACGTGTGACCCGTAGTCGTTATTTCCGTCTTTGCGAGGATCGCGAAATTACCCGCCGATCCAAGATTTATTGCGGACGGACCAGCTGCGAGCGCCGTAATCGGTCCGGCCACGCCGAACACCAGGGAAACAACAACTGCGGCTATTAAATTTTTATTGAACTTTTTCATATGTTTTTTATAGCATTTATATGTCCCTTTATGTTGAGTTTATTATTGGTGAATAATGCAAATAATTTGTTCCCCGACCCTTCGGAATCGACTTATATATAATTATACATAATTATGTATTGTGTAAAAGACAGGGGGCACCGCAGACACGCCATCTGCTTTATGTCTTCTTTTTAAGCTCATTGATTTCTTTCTCTAGCTTTTCGACGTGAAACTCCAGATTCCGCGTTCGTTCCGTCAATTCGGCCTCCAGTTGGCTGGTATGTCCCGCCATTGTTTCAGCGATAAGCATCATCTCCGTCACATCCTCTATGGCGAGAAGAATGATGGGTTGAAAGGCGCTATCCCCCCGAAAATGGATCTGGCGGGCATTCAAGATCATTACTTTGCGTCCAATAGAGGGAAACTCATGAGCCACCTCGAAACCTTTGAAAAAAGTATTTTTTGGCAGAATATCCTCCAAAAGTTTCCGTAAAGCAGGAATGTTCCACTGGCCATCCCCGAGCTCATATACGATCTTTTTCTCGGTGTCCTTCGGTTCAACCTGGAACGTCCGATAAAAAGGCTCATTGGCCGCCATCACGCGGAAATTCTTATCGAGGATCAAAACCGGCTCCCTCACGACGTCCACAATGGTTTTGATATACGTCCAGCTTTCTTCCCAAAGATGATCAATGAAATCAGCTCCCACGGGCTTGAGATTTTTTTCGACTTCCTTTTTATCTGTTTCCATAATGAATAAAGCCGATCAAAGATCGGAATTATTACGTCATGAAATCCCGGGCGCAAACCATCCAAAACCGACACGCATTTCTTTTCCTTCAACCTTCCCTAAAAAAATCGGCGAAATCGCCGCTTGCTATGGCATGGGCAACGTGCGATGCTTAATATTCAGATGGCGATACGGCGCATGTAATGTCAGTGTAATAAAAAAATCCGTTTTAATGCCGCTCCGCCGGTCTCCTCGATAGCTCCTTGTAATGTTTGTGTAATAAAATGCCATTACCCACGGCACTATCTATGCGATGACCCCAAAACAAAAGATCAAGCGGCAGGCGCTCTTAACTATGGCGCACCACGATTATGAACGGAGGCTCCATTTGCATGCATTTTCCAAGGTACGCGATCATGCGACAGGCGAAGATCTGGTACAGGAAACCTTTTTAAAGACGTGGTATTACCTTGTAAAAGGGGGGAAAATCGACGTAATGAAGGCGTTCCTCTACCACGTCCTCAATAATCTTATCATTGACGAATATCGAAAAAATAAAACAGTCTCGCTCGATGTCCTTATTGAAAAAGGCCTCGAGCCGAACGTCGGGCATTCTGAAAAATTTTTTGACGTCCTGGACGGAAAAGCGACGCTTTCCCTGATCCAGCGCCTCCCTCAAAAATATCAGAAAGTAGTATATATGCGGTACATGCAAGATCTTTCGCTCAAAGAAATCTCCCTCATTACCGGGCAATCCAAAAACGCGATCGCCGTGCAAATTCATCGGGGCCTCGAAAAACTCAGGCTTTTATATAACGCCTCATAACGGATTTTTTGAAAAATTTTGCAGATCCCAGGGGCGACGATCGCTTTTCCGCTGATATCGCCTTATCGTCCCCGTCGCTATTGCGCGGCATCGGTGAATACCACCAGTCTTTGGCTGTAACTGACCTGGGACGGATTCCAGGTCCCTTCGCATGTTATAAGGTTAAGATGAGCACCACCATCCGAAGAGGTGAAAACATCGGTGGCATCCGCAGCGGGATCATAACTGCGAACCTCACGGACCACAAAGGCAATTGATTTCCCCTGATCGTTCACAACGGATAATCTGTCTCCCGGCTGGAGCGCATGCAAATCGTTAAACACACCGAGTTTTGTCACCACTCCTCCACGCACCTGAGCGACGTGTCCCGTAACGATAGCAACACCTTTCTCTCCGGGGCGCACGCTGTCCGTGAACCATCCCGCGTCATAAATATTGGTCGGCACCGCCATCGTCCCGTCAGACTCGAAACCCGTATATTGAAATCCGGCGTCGATGCTCAGTTTTGGAATGATAAGACGCACCGGAGATCCGTTCTCATTGTTCGCAACCGTCGTGCTCGCTGTCGTGTTTATGGAGGTCGTTGTTTCAACCGTGCTTGGCGTAGTGGTTACATTAATTGACGCCAGTGGAACCAATGCATCGATCCTACTTCTCGAAATAGGACCGAAATAACCCACCGAAGGAGAGATACCTTCCGATGCCTGCCACGAACCAAGGGCAGCCGAAGTGAGCGGCCCGAAATAACCCGTTGAAGTGGAAATCTGAAGATATCCGCCTTCGATCAAAAATTGCTGCAGAACGGATACGTCATTCCCCTGAATCCCCAGAGCAAGATTTCGCGTAAACGCAAAACCGGGATTAAGCGTAGCGCCTTGCGCACCCATACCGTGCCCAACCGCAAAAAGATAGGCCAAGGACACGGCAAACCCTATTTTATAAAAAAATTTCACGTTTTCTGTATGGAAACCATTGCCACGTAAAGATAAAGCCGATTCGATTCTTAAAATCTTACAGAAATTCCATTTTCCATTCAACTTATTTCAATCGCATACTGACCAGCACGGCTGCTGCCGCTATGAACGTTTGTATGAGACCAACTATGACCAATATAATGGTCAATACCTTCATCTGCCTTACGGAAATTTCACTGGTTTTTCTGAGCTGTTCGGAAGATGCCAATGTTGTTCTTGCCAACAGCTCGGCGGATTCTTGCGTTGTTTTTGCCAAAAGAACGCTCGCGTCAGAAAGCTCCTTGGTACTGTTTGCCGTTACCAAACTGGCCGCGCCCAAGAGCTTGCTATCTTCGCTTGATCGTTTTCCCTCTATGAGCTTTTTCAGTATTTCTTCCGGGTTCATGAGCATAAAGATGCCGTTCCGAAGAAAAAAATATTACGCCAGCGGCGGTTCCGATAATGAAAAATACAGGTCCAACGAACAAGAAATTTCAGGGCGACTTCCTAGTTTCGCCCCGCCTCGATGCCGATCGCCTCGCTTACGTGCTTATATCCGTCGCGCGCCAAAAGCTTTACAAGGCCCTGATTGATCCTTTTGACGACCGTGGGGCCGCCATAGATAAGGCCCGTGATGATCTGTACGAGCGAAGCGCCCGCCTTTATCTTTTCGTACGCGTCTTCTGCGGTAAAAACGCCGCCGAGGCCGATCAAGACATATTTCCCGTTCGTCTGGCGATAGATGTGGCGGATCAAATTCGTTGAAAGTTCTTTTATGGGAACACCGGAGATACCGCCTTGCGGGAGCAGATCAAGCCGGCTCGCAGGAGACTTCATATGTAAAATACCACGCCGCTTCACAAGATTTCCGATCACAAAACCATCGATAAATGAATATTTTTGAACGACCCCGAGGATCACATCAACTTCCTGAGTCGTAAGATCTGTTGATATTTTAAGAAAGATCGGGCCATGCTTCTCTTCTTTTGCAAAAGCCACTAAAAGATTGTCGAGCATTTGCGGATCCTGAAAAAGACGGCCGTCTCCGGCATTCGGACAGGAAACGTTCAATGTCACATAAGCGAAATGTTCCACAAGCGTTCGATAAGTCGTCACGTAATCTTCCACCGATTTTTCCCCTTTGATGTCCGCATGATTTGTTTTTGCAATGTTCAAGCCAACAGGGATCTTAAAAGGCAGGAGTCGGGATATTTTCTTTTCTATTGCCGCCGCACCGATATTTTTAAGCCCGTAATAAACGATGATCGATCTATCTTCCGGCAGGCGGACCAAACGGCGCCCGGGATTTCCGCCATACGGAAATTGCGTGACGGCACCGGCCTCCATAAAGCCGAAACCGACCGACGGCATGATCTTCGTAAGCCGGACATCCTTATCAAATCCCGCGGCAAGGCCGATCGGATTCTTAAAGTCAATGCCCAAAATATTCGTTTCAAGTGACGGATCTTCGTAAGCGCAGAACATGTGGACGATCTGTTTCCCTCCCGGAAAGGCGCCGAGAACCTGGCCGATCGCAACGAAAGAATCGTGCATAAACTCCGGGTTAAAGAGAAAAAGAAACGGCTTTATAAGGGATTCATACATGGTTCTATCTTAATGCATAATTTGTTTTCTGTGAAAACGCGGAAACAAAAAACACGAATCCCCGCCGGAGTTCATCTCGCGCGAGCAGGAATGGTGCGGCCAGAAAACATAAATGCCTTAAAGCGTCGTTGTCGCGGGAACGCTTGAGGTGCCCTTCAGGAACGATTGTAAACCTGTTGCAATGCTCGTGTCAGTCGGCCAGTTCGATAATATCTTCTCGCCTATGGCCGTCGTGCTTGCCACGTTGCCTTCGGCGCGATACACATCGAAAAGCCCATAGAGCGTCTGTGGGCGATTCGGGCCAAGGGCCACGCCTTCTTCATAATATTTCTGCGCAGCGGAAAGATAGGTAGGATCACCGATATGGACATAGGCCATCTCGTTGATCGCACCCATGAGATACAGGTCCTGTCCGAAGCTCATGCCCTTGCCGCGCGCGATGATCGGATCATAGTAGCCGTTCAAAAACGAGACAAGCACCCCGGTTGATGTCGGATCGGCGCTCTGCGAAACAAAACTGAGAATGTTATTCGCCGTATTCCGAACCAATTCTTCCTGGCCGATCGGCGAAGAATAATCGAGCGGAACAGCCAGGCGTGACTTAAGTTCGTCAAGAGAACTTACGGGTGATGATTGCAAACCCTGAAGCGTAGTAATGAAGATCTGCGCTTTTCGCATAGGAAGATACGACCCATAAGCCGCAACAGCGAGAATAAGCAAGGATGCTATCACGGCTATGACTTGTTTGGTGTTCCTGTTCATAAAATTAGCGCTGCTTTTCGCTGGTTGAAATTTCACCCTGACCTTTTTCGAAATAGAACGTTGCGAATGCCATAAAGAGGAACAATGAGAGATACATCGGGAAAACATCGAAAATGGCGATCCCCTGTCCAAGATACGCTACCGGAATAGCCAGAATGATCCCCGCAAGAACAACGCTTGCGGTCTTTTTCCGATGCGTCCTGAAGAATTCCCATGCAAAAACAACGAAGATCCCGAGATAGCTCAAGAGCCCAACGGCGCCTGTTTCGGAAAGGTAATCGAAGAAAACGCTATGTGCACGATCGAACCATGTTTCGGTATTCTGGCCCGGAACGAAAAAGTTTACGTTGAAATGCTTATCGTAAACCGCCGTGAAGTTTTCGGGGCCCCATCCCAAGATCGGGCGCTCCAAAAAGCCCTGCCACGCCTCGCCCCATACCCACAAGCGCGTTTGCGCCGTCTGATCGGAAAGACTGAGCTGGAGCAAACGTCCCTCCGGAAGATTTTTCACGAACGTGGTATTTCGTACCGCGAACCCGATACCACCCAGAACAAGAAATATCGCAAGCAGAGCTCCTGACCATTTCCGTGCCCGTGGCGATCCTGCGAACAAAAGATAAAGTAAAAATACCAATGCGCTCAATATGATGCCGATGAACGCGCCGCGGGTCTGGCTCAAGAAAAAGAAAAGAAGGAAAACGGCGATGAGCACGGCATAGCTCCATGCCATCCATTTTTTCAGGCTTTTCTCGCGCCAGGCTGCAATCCAAAGATAGGCCACAAAGAACATCGAGAACATGAGATAGGGCGCGACATATGCCGGATTGCCGAGCGACCCCTCGAAACGACCGTCTATCAAAAGATGGAACCATCCGGACGGTGCCGTACTCCCGGTATATGGACCGATGAAACCCGTGGTCCCGAAATTAGCAAACAAACCATACCCGATCATGAGTACGGCCGAGCAAAGGGAAAATTTGAAGATATTGCGCCAATTTTTTTCCTCGCGGAACAAAAAGGCGAGCAACAAGAAAAACAGATAATAATGGATCATCTGAAAACCTCCTTCGCCGCGCTCATAGTTCGACCAGAAGGCTGCATGGACGTCATAAGCGCAAAGGCAGGCCAAGAGAAATGCCGCGACAAAGACCGTGACTGCCCTCACGAGCGGCTTTTTAAACAGCTGCTTCAGGCGGGTTTCCGCAACGCCGTCGCGAGCCTCGAACGCCCACCACAGGAACGTTGCGACAAGAGAAAGTTCGACGGCAAAACGGAAAAACCAATCCTTGCCGCCAATAAAGGGGAAGAATATCGAATTCATCACGACCACCACAGCAAAGACCGCGATATAAAGATACCATTTCGCGATCCACTCAAAGGATTGCCCGAACGCCTTGGCCGCAATGCCAAAAAGAGGTAAGCCAGCCACGATCGTAAAAACCAAAGGATGGTTAAAAAGAGTGTCGGTCATAAACAATGAAATAAGTATAGCACAATGTTTTCGGCAAGCAAGCATCCGCGTCATCCCGTTTTTACGACAGGATGATAAATATTTCTATCGCGCGTATTCCACTGCCCGCATCTCGCGAATGACATTCACTTTGATCTCTCCGGGATATTTCAGTTCTGACTGCACCCGATCGGCGATCTCACGCGCCATCTCGAGCGCACGGAAATCGTCGATCTTCTCCGGCACTACGAAAACGCGCAATTCCCTGCCCGCGGAAATAGCATAAGCGGTTTTCACGCCGGGGAAGCTCGTTGCGATCTTCTCAAGATCGCCGAGCCGCTTGATGTAATTCTCGATCGTGCCGCGTCGGGCGCCGGGCCGGGCCGCGGAAAGAACGTCCGCCGCCGTGACCACATAGGCTTCCGGCCGTGCATAAGGATAATCTTCATGGTGCGATTGCATCGCCTCGATCACCTTTTCGCTTTGGTTGTACTTCTTAAGCAGCTTGATGCCGAGTTCCACGTGCGTTCCCTCGACCTCGTGGTCGATGGACTTGCCGATATCATGGAGCAAGGCTCCGCGTTTGGCCACGTCCGCATCAAGGCCGAGTTCGCGCGCCATCATTTCGGAAAGATATGCCACCTCGATCGAATGCGTCAGCACGTTTTGTCCGAAGCTTGTACGGAAATGAAGCCTACCTAGAAGCTGGAGCAATTCCTTCGGCAGATCGAAAATACCAAGGTCCTGTGCGGCCGCATCGCCGATCTCCTGGGTGCGTTTCACAAGCTCGGTTCTCGCCTCTTCGACTTTCTCCTCGATCTTTGCCGGCTGGATTCTGCCGTCCTTCACCAACTTTTCGAGCGCAAGACGCGCCACTTCGCGACGATACGGATCGAACGAGGAAATGATGATGCCGTCCGGAGCTTCATCAACCAGAAATTCGACGCCGGTCGCGCGTTCGAGCGCACGGATATTGCGCCCTTCCCGGCCGATGATCTTTCCTTTCATGTCATCGTCACCGATCGGGAATACGGTTGTCGTGACATCAGCGACATGCGACCGGGCGTAACGCTGAAGCGCCGTCGTAATGATGCCTATTGATTTCTTTTCGATCTCCTCATGGTTTTCCCGATCGATCTTCTGGATCGTCTGCGCGAGATCCTGTGCTCGCTCCTCCTTCACGCGACGAAGTATCTGTTCCTGCGCCTCCTTCACGGAAAGCCCCGCAACCACCTCGATCTTATGTTCTACCTCGCTCTCCTTTTTCAGAATACCGTCCTCTTTCGCGCGCAAAGAATCTTCGCGCGCCCGAACCGAGGTTTCTTCCTTCGAAACATCGCCTGAACGCTTATCTAACAATTCTTCGCGCGAGACAAGCCGCGCTTCAAGCGCATCGAATTCCTTGCGTCGGTCACGTTCCTCGTTTTTTGCATCAGCCAAAAAAGCCGCAGCTTTCTCTTTTGCGTCAAGAACTATTTCTTTTGATTTCGTTTCCGCCTCCGCAATGCGCTTCCCTACCTGCTCTTCGACCGAACCGAGTTTTTTACTGACCAGAAATTTTCGTCCGACGTACCCCGCCGCAATACCTACGGCCAAAAAAACAACCGCTAATAATGCTGTTTCCATAATAATAGATGGTTCCCCTTGATTTCATTGTTCGTTGCATAACGATAAATGATAAATTCGATAAGGAAAAAATAATTTAATGACTTTTTGTACATATATAATAGCACAAAAGCCACGAAAAGGGCAAGAACTTCGAAAGCTCTCTCCTAAAAAGCCCGCAACTTCTTGGCGGGGTTCCGAACTTGGATCATCAGGGTCAAATTTTAATATCTATCCCGACGGGGCAATGATCCGATCCCGTGATCTCGGGCGAAATAAAAGCATCTTTCAGCTTCGCGGCGAGCGCAGATGAAACAAAAACATAATCAATGCGCCAGCCGAGGTTCCTTGTGCGGGCATTCGCAAAATATGGCCACCAGGAATAATATCCCGCTTCTCCGTGTTTTGAACGGAAGCTGTCGGCAAAACCGAGCGATTCCAAAGTATCGATCCGCTTCCGCTCTTCCGGCGTGAACATCGTGTTGTTCTTGTTTTCCTTCGGCCGCGCGAGATCGATCTCTTCGTGGGCAATATTGAAATCACCGGCAAGAACGATATTCTCTTTGTCTATTTTTTCGAGATAGGCAAAAAGACACCCGTATGCTTCCAGCTTATATTCCATATCACGCTTGTCGCGCGAGCCGTTCGGCATATAGAGGCCGATGAATGTGAATTCCGGATAATCGAAGCGCACCATGCGTCCCTCGGCATCGAACCGTACATGACCCAACTTTGTCTCTATCTTTTGGGGCTTTTCCTTAAAATAGATACCGACACCGCTATATCCCGGCCGCTCCGCATAATTTGCAGTAAACGAATAGCGCGATCCCCCGAAAAGATCCTGCGGGATAGTTGACGCCTGGGCCTTCACTTCCTGGACACAAACGATATCCGCGTCGCTCCTTTCAAGCCACGCCGGAAAACCTTTTTGATATATTGATCGCAGACCGTTCACGTTCCAGGAAATGATTTTCATAAAGAAAAATTTATCCCGCTTCAGCCTCACAATAATTTTCACGCGGATCAATCAGTGGGTCATGATTCGCCGAAGCATTGAAAGGTCCAGGCACTAACGGCCTCGTTCCTCATCCTGTGCGGGTGCATGCTCAAAAATTTTTTTATGATTCAAGTATAACTTATTTCATAAAATTTCTCCCTGCTCGCGTCGAAAAAAATTTCACCGAGACAATAAGGTGCTTCATAAAATATGCCTAGAGCCTATCTCAAAACTACTCCGCTCGCGATTCCAGCTGATTATCGCAAGGATAAGGCACAACGAAGAAGACGTACCGAAGGTGCGGCGACTCCCGCAGCAACGCAATCCTTCTGGTCATTAGCCTGATCCCGAAGGGTTGCAGCTCTTTCCGCGGATCGTCATGGAAATATCCCGCAACGCGGGCTGGAATAGTTTCGAGATAGGCTCTAGAATGTTTTTATGGAAGAAAAACGGGTTATTGCAACAGTAAAAAAAGTGATGCCGGCCGTAGTATCGATCGTCATCTCGAAACGGCTCGAGGATCTTGAGCGGGAAATGCCGGAAGGCCATTATCCTTTCGTTCCCGGCCATAGAGATATCGACGAAAAACATGAGCGCGCGAAAAAGATAAAAATATTGAGCGCGCTGGCGGATGACCATCACATGGTCGAGATCGGCGGCGGTTCGGGCTGCATTGTCGACCCGAACGGTCTTGTCCTTACGAACAAGCATGTCATCGATGATGTCGGTGCGGAATATACGGTCATTCTGAACGATGGGCGGCGCTTTGCTGCAAACATACTGACCCGCGATCCCGTGAATGACATTGCAATCCTTAAAATAGATGCCGACAAACTACCCTTTTTGAAGCTCGGCGATACGCGCAAGCTTGAGCTTGGCCAGGGCGTCATCGCGATCGGCAACGCGCTCGGCATATTCAAAAACACGGTATCGCTCGGTATCGTATCCGGCCTTTCGCGCGCCATCGCTGCACAATCGGACCCCGATGCGCCGCAGCAGGAAATGCGGGGCCTTATCCAGACTGATGCCGCGATCAACCCCGGAAATTCCGGCGGACCGCTCGTGGACGATAGCGGCTGCGTGATTGGGGTGAACGTCGCTATCATTTCCGGTGCCCAGAGCATCGGATTCGCGATCCCCGTGAACACCGCAAAACGCGACATTGATGATCTTAAAAAATACGGCCGTATCCGTCGGCCGCTCCTTGGACTCCGTTATATCATGATCGACGAAGCTCTCCAGAAAAAAATGAACCTGCCGGTATCCTATGGCGCGCTCGTAGTTCGGGAAAGCGAAAACGACGCAGCCGTCGTACCCGACAGCCCCGCAGCGAAAGCCGGGATACGCGAAAAGGATATCGTGCTCGCCATGAACGGGCGACGTCTTGATGCTGATCATCCCATTCAAGATCTTCTGGAAGACTCCGAAGTAGGGAGTCGCGTGACGTTTACCATTATGCGCGGCACAAAAGAACTTACCGCAGAAACGATACTCGCCGAAAGAAAGTGACGAGAATCGCTTTGCAAGCCGCGCGAGCTTAGCGATTCCGTCATGATCCCTGGAGAGGGGCCATCCGTGCTTTCAAGATTTTAAGGCAAAAGCACGGGTCCTCCGCCTGCGCGGAGGATGACAGAAAATGATGACGGGGTGACAATAATTAGTAGCTATATTGATCCACGAGCAATCCTTTATTGTCGAACAGATTGACGGTGTCATGATACTGATCGAGAGGGCTTGAACCCATCCATATCCACCACTGGTTCGAGAGGAAATTCGTATCGCTCGCATGGGCCCCGACGCATGCCCGATAATTGAAATTATTTTCGAGATAATCGCGGCACGCATAATCGGTGATGGCGATCTGTGCATCATTGAGATCCGGCACCTGACATGACCCAAGGGAATAGATATAATTCTCGCATGCGCCGGTAAAGCCCATTTTCGAGATCGCCGATTGATCGATGTACGGACAATTTGAGGGCAATGATGGCGTAAATTTGTTCGAATTCCCGATATAGCCGATACATTCGTTGAGCCGGAGATTGAACGGTCCGGAGGAGGAATAAATATAAACGTTCTGATTCTGCTTGATCACGATGTCGCTGGCTGCCGAGAGACCTGACGGGTCATAGAAATTAATTGCCTGGGGGATATATTCATCACCCCTGTTCGTCTTGATCTGCCACCCCGTGATATCCACCGTATCACTTGCACTGAGTCCGTAAGATAAAAGAGAGATCGTCCCATACGAATAAAAGTTTCCCGCCGAAGCGCCGCCGAAGGTTACCTTTTTGAAATAGGGAGAAAGTTCGGCAAGCGTGAACTCTTTCGGGATCTCCGAGGCTGGAATGGTCGTTGTGGCGCTTGGTTGCGGCTGTACGTTCACATTTGTCGGCTCGCTGCTTGAACTCGAAGGTACGGATACTGGTTGAGATTTCGGTGCCGAGAAAGCCGTGGCACTCCCACCTGCGGACAGGGTTGATGACGCAGGAACGAACCAGCTGGAAGCTTTGTAGTTGAAAAGCGAAGCGAAAGGAGCGCCGATCTTCCCTAAAAAATTCGACTGGACCACGAAGATCACGAGTCCCAGGACGAAGACACCGAACAGAATAATGATGATCTTATTGCCCATGGTAATTTATTTTTTATTTGTCATCCCGAGCGGAGCCTGTCCCCGCGAAGGCGGAGGCGAGGGATCTTTTATCGTTGAGATTCCTCGCCAAGCTCGGAATGACAATTTTAAAAATTAATTCGGGATCGAATTTATACGACAATGTTCACTAATTTTTTATCGACGTAGACGATCTTCTTCGGCGTGGCGGAACCGATCGTCCTTTTCACGTTTTCATCCGCGAGCGCAGCGGCCTTCGCGTCTTCCTCGGTCACGGATGCGGCCATTTGCAGGGTACCCCGCATCTTGCCGTTCACCTGCAGGACGATCGTAACCGTATCCGCGATCAAAAGCTTCGGATCATAAATCGGCCACGGCTCACGATGAATCGACGTTTGATGATCGAACGTTTCCCGCCAGATCTCTTCGGTGATGTGGGGCGCGAACGGTGCCAGAAGTTTGAGAAAAATCTCGAAATCATCTTTCGTTGCCCCGTGTTCTTCGAAGCCGTTCAAAAGGATCATAAGCGCGGAAATCGCCGTATTGTAATGAAGATCCTCAATGTCCTCCGTCACTTTCTTGATCGTTTTATGAAGAAGGGAATGGATTTCTTTTTCCGAGGAAGCATGGATCCCCGCCGCCGCAGGGACGACAGAAAATTCATTGCCAGCACAGTTCCATGCTCGCTTCAAAAATCGCTCGATCCCCAAAACTCCGGAGTCGCGAAAATCGCCGCCCTGCTCGAACGGCGCAAGGAACATCAGATACATGCGAAGCGTATCGGCACCGAAGTTCGCGATATATTCATCCGGGTTCACAACATTCCCCTTCGACTTCGACATCTTCGCGCCATCTTTGATAATGAGTCCGTGTGCGCGGAACTTTTTGAACGGTTCCTCGAAATCGACGAATCCCCAATCGTGGAGCGCCAGCGCGACGAAACGGACATAGAGCAAATGCAGAACCGAGTGTTCCGCACCGCCGGTATAAAGTGCGGCTGGGAGCCAATGTTTTACCCGTGCGTCATTCAGGGCTGTTTTCTCGTTTTTTGTATCCAGATAACGCAGATAATACCAGGCTGAATCAAGGAACGTATCGGAAACGTCGGTTTCTCGACGCCCCATCGAGCCGCAAGCGGGGCATTTCACTTCATAAAATTCCTTGTCGGTTGCAAGCGGCGATACGCCGCTTCCGGTCGGGCGAAAATCTTTGACGTATGGCAGCAACACCGGCAGACCTTTTTCATCCACCGCATACCAGCCCGGCATATCTTCATGTTCGCCCTTCCCGGCCTTCGCGCAGGCATCGCAAAAGATCATCGGAATCGGTGGCCCCCAATAGCGCTGGCGCGAAATGATCCAGTCACGGAGACGGAATTGTGTTTTCATCTCGCCATGAACGAATTTCGTGATCTCCTTTTTTGCCGTCTCCGAATCCATGCCATCGAATTTCCCGGAATTCACCAAGATTCCATCGCCAGACCAAAAATCCGTTTCAATACGAAGTTCAGGCGAAGCTCCTCCGGCAACCGCATTATTCCGCAACCCAACCGAAAGAGGACGGGGAGAAACAACTCGTTGCACAGGCAGCCCGAATTTCTTTGCGAATTCGAAATCGCGTTCATCATGTGCCGGAACCGCCATGATGGCGCCCGTGCCATAGGAACCCAAAACATAGTCTGCGACCCAGACCGGAATTTCTTCATTGTTCACTGGATTCACGGCCTTAACTCCCTTCAATTCGACGCCGGTCTTCTCGCGGCCTTCCGCGCTCCGCTCTTCGTTATTTTTGCTCTTTGCTTCAGCTATATATTTTTCAACCTTCTCTCCATTCTCTATTTTTGATTTTAAATCCTCGACGATCGGATGCTCCGGCGCAACCACCAAATAGGTCGCACCGAAAAGCGTATCGGGCCGCGTCGTAAAAACCCGGATATTGGATGTTGAGCCTTGAACCTTGAATTCGATCTCTGCGCCCTCGCTTCGCCCGATCCAGTTTTTTTGCGCGATCTTCACTTTCTCCGACCAATCCAATTTCTCAAGATTGTTCAAAAGCTGATCGGCGTATTTTGTGATACGGAACGACCATTGCTCGAGCTCTTTTTTAATAACGACCGTGCCGCATCGCTCGCACTTGCCGTCTTCCACCTGTTCATCCGAAAGAACTGTCTGGTCCTTCGGACACCAATTTACCGATTGCCGTTTGCGATAGGCAAGATCATGCTTCCACATCTGTACGAAGAGCCACTGCGTCCAGTGATAATATTCCGGCTTATAGGTTTCGACTCGCTCGTTCCAGGCAAATCCGTTCCCGATCTTCTGGAGCTGATCATAAAAATGCGCTTCTGACTTTTTCGCCTGATCAACCGGATGCGTACCGACCTTCATCGCATAATTTTCCGAATGGATGCCGAATCCATCGAGGCCGATCGGTTCGAACACATCGAAACCTTCCATCCGCTTCTTGCGGCCATAGATATCCGAACCCGTGAATGCATACATATTCCCAACATGAAGACCTTCAGCCGACGGATATGGGAACATCATGAGGTTGAAAAAAGGCTTTTTTGCCTCATCTAAATCCGGCTCGTAAACGCGCTCTTCCAGCCACTTTTTCTGCCATTTCGGCTCGATTTCCCGGGGATTATATTTCATTGCCATTATTCCCATAATAAAACAGAACAGCGCCATTGGATAGGCCCAAAGGCACTGTTCGAGAACGGCACATTTGTTCATTCAAACGAACAAGCAAATAAGGAGTCTCCCTGAAAAAAAATCGATCCCGAACAGACGATCACAATCCCATCATCGCATCGTATTGCGCATAAACCTTTATGAGTTCGGGTACTTTTGGATTGTTCCAATCGTGCATCCACTCCGAAACAAGCGTCTCCCAGGTGATAGGCGCCACTCCCGCTTGCAGCATGCGCTTGATGCCATAGTTATGCGCATCCTGCGTCGCATCGCCGGCGGCATCCATAAGACCATAAACTTCCATGCCTTCGCGCAGGGCATGTAAAGCAGTGAAGGAAAAACACATGCTGGTCCAGAGACCCGAAACAACCAGCTTCTTCCGCCTTACCGCCTTCACGGCCGCAAGCACGGCCTCGTCTTCCATGGCGTCGAAACCGGGAACCTTGCGGGCAATCGTCACCTGCTTCGGAAATAAATCGGTGATCTCTTTGATGAATTCCCCATTTCCCTCCGGATGAATGGCCGTGAGCACCGTCGGCACAGCCAGGATGCCAGCGGCTTTCGCCGCGGCAACGGCGCTGTTTTTTATGATCGTCCGATCCCCCGAACCGACGCCCTTGAACATGGCAGGCTGATAATCAACCAGCAACAACACGCTATTTCCGGCAGTTAAAAGATCCAATTTTGAATTGTCCATATGAAAAAAATTTAATTTTTGTCTTGCTTCGACCTTGAATATACTCTCTATTATACCAAACCCTAAGACAAAGACAGGATGTGATATAATCCATCCATGGCCCTTCTTAAAAAAGTGATTTTGTTTCTCCTTGTTTTTTCCTTCATTTTTTATTTTGTAAGAACAAACGACGAATATAATACCCGGATCCTTCTTGCGGACCTTGGCGGCATCCCGACGCTCTTCGGGTCAGTCAGCACCATATTCGGCCTTCTTGCGGCATTCGCCATTCAAAAACAGTGGGAGAATTGGACCGCTCTTTCGGAAGCGGTGAATGGCGAGGTTGATAGTTTGGAAAAACTTTATCTCTGGTCGGATCACTTTCCGGAAAAAATAAAAACGCCGTTCCATGAGAATATAAAAAAATATACGGCATTGGTCGTTGAGCATTGGCAGTCAATAGAGCATGGCGAAAAAACTCCGGAGCTCGACCGTGCGCTCAGGGCGCTGAATGACGATATCTATCGCATTTTCACGGAAGCGCCCGAATTGATGCCCACCTCCTTCTCGCTCTTCTCAAATGTCATGCAATATCGATCTTATCGCGTTCAAGACAGCGCCCGCCACATGCCGCACATCTTGAAACAAACTCTGGAATACGCGGCATTTCTGCTTATCTTCCTTTCAATGTTCATCGGGGTAAAAAATATCGGGCTTGCGTTTCTCTTTACGGCGAGCATCGCATCCCTTGCCTTTTTGATCTTTTTGGTACTGATCGATCTTGATAATCCCCTGAAACCCGGAAGCTGGCATATCACAACCAAGGACTACGAAGAATTGCTTGCGCGGATCGAGGCGCGCGAAAAAAATGCGACCATCGGATGAACATTCTCGCCATCGAAACAAGCTGTGACGAAACCGGCGTTGCCCTGCTTCGCGCAACCGGAGGACTTCGCGCGCCGCGATTTTCCGTTCTCGCGAATCTCGTGTCATCGCAAATACCGATCCATCGCCCCTTCGGCGGTGTCGTACCGAATCTTGCAAAACGTGAGCATCTCAAGAATCTTCCCTTGCTGTGGGAAAAAATTTCGGGCCATGATCCGGAATTCATAAAAAAGATCGACCTCATAACGGTAACGGTCGGGCCGGGACTTGAACCGGCGCTCTGGACCGGAATCGAATTCGCAAAGAAGCTCGCGAAGGAATACAAAAAACCGCTCATTGGCGCGAATCATCTTGAGGGCCATTTGTACAGCTTTTTGTTGCCATCTTCTGTCGCCCCCGTGCAGGCGGAGAATAAAGTCATCTTCCCGGCGGCGGCGCTCATCGCAAGCGGCGGACATACTGTTCTTCTCCGCATGGAATCGTTTTCGAAATGGCGTCGCCTCGGTGAAACACGCGACGATGCTGCGGGAGAAGCGTTCGATAAGGTTGCGCGCCTGCTTGATCTCCCCTATCCCGGCGGCCCAGAGATCGAAAAGCTTGCCGCTGCAGGAGATCCGAAAGCCATAGCCTTCCCGCGCCCGATGTTGCACGAAAAAAATTATGATTTCAGCTTTTCGGGGCTTAAAACCGCGGTGCTCTATTATTTAAAGGGGAACGAAAAAAAGAGGATGAAGAGAGAGTTTAAATGCGATGTTGCCGCATCGTTCCAGCAAGCCGCCATTGATGTGCTCGTTCTAAAAACAATGCGCGCAGCGGAAGAATATGATGCCCGTTCCGTCATTCTCTGTGGCGGTGTCGCGGCGAATGGAAAACTCAGAAGCGATATGCAGCATGCGGCGAAAAAATCAGGACTTTCTTTTTTTGTCCCGAGCAACGCCTATAATTCCGATAATGGCGCCATGATCGGTGCGGCCGGATATATGGCGCGTCTTCGCAAAAAAACCTACCGCCTCTCCGCGCAAGGAACGCTCGATATCTGAAAATCGTTCTTGATCTTTATTGTTTTGTCATGTCGAGCCGCGCGAGACATCTCGACATAAAAAAGGAGAAGGGATGATGATGTTTTGTTCTTTTTCCTTCTAGATGCCTGTTCAAAATATAACCTCACGTATCTTGAACGGGCTCTCAAATTCCCCGCACGCTCGTCATTTTAAAACTTGCTACTGCTGCGGAGCGCTGTCAAAAGCCCGGCCCGATACGCTCGTCTCCAGGTTCGCCGCCGACCAGGATACCGTGTTATCGTTCGGCTCGACGCCTACCGCGATCGTGACGCGAGGATTCCATGTGTCGGTCGCATTTGATTGAGGATCGGTCTCAAGATTTCCAAAAAGCGTGAAATTAAGGTAGGTGGTCGAAACATTGCTACTCGTGAGAGGTGAAAGCGCTCCTCCATTCTCCGAACTGTCGCCTCGCTCCAAAACGCCATCCCGCAGAACATAGTCGATCTTATCATGAGAGGCGTTATAAAATTCGACGCCATTGCGGCAGGTCCATGTCGGCACGGCGGCATTATCGCTGGTGCAATCGGTAATTACGACGTTGTCTCCGCCCAGTTGCTGCGACACACCGCCACATGCATCGGATTGAGCATTTGATCCAGGATCGTGGCAAAAAAGATATCCTGTTCTCATCTCGCGGGTCATCTCTTCAAGCGCGATGCTGATGTTGCTTTCCGCGGACATCATTGAAGCGACTTCGCGCTCCGTCCGCAAGGCCCTCACAAATCCTCCCGCCGCGATGGCGACCAAAATCGAAAAAAGCGCGATGGCGACCAAAAGTTCCACGAGCGTAAATCCCGACGACCGGCTTTGATTTTTAGACGAGATTAATACCATTTGTAAAATGTGTCTTCGAGCTGGATGTTATCTGTGGCTCCGGAAAAGCCAGGAAACCATACGGTGGAATCGACCGTGATCTCATCACCGTTCAACGTCATGGTGATCTCACGAGTGAAGCCCGTCAAAACCGCATTGGCATCATTACTTTCATTATAGTCATAAAGTTGTGTCGTATCGGGATGATAATAGAGATAATCACTACTGCTATATTGCTTTGGAGTATTTCCGGGGGTACAGTCGACCGTAGAATAATCGATTTCGAATCCCTGATGAATGGCATACAATTTATTATAACAATCACCCCAACCGTTCCCCTGATTGGCGATCTGCTGAGCATAAAAATCATGATCGATAAGATTCTTTGCGATCTCGATACCCTCGGAAGCAAGATAGGTCGCGGTCACATTATTTGCGGTCACTCTGCTCAAGGCGAGCGATTGCGCGAGGAGAGATGAGATACCCAAAAAACTGACGGTAAGCATGGTGATCGCGACCATAACCTCAATGAGCGATTGTCCGCTTCGGGATGAAAGATTAGATTGGGGATGAATGTTTTTCATAAAAGTTTTCTTTCGTTGTTGCACCCTTCTTCGTTCTTCTTCTAGAAATTCACTTGCCCCGCCGAATTGACCGAGATAGTATGCGATGCTTGTCCATCGGACGACGATAAATCTATCGAAGCCTGATCCATAAGAGCTCCCGATCCGTCAAAAATAAGGGTGTCGGGATCCGGGGGATAAAAAAGAATTACGGCGGGCATATTACCCCCCGAAAAGACTATCCCGTTTTGAGGGTGAATCAGCCATGTTTCATCGGTATATTTCTTCTCGGAATTGGAAACTGAATTCCAGGTGATGTTCGCCTTACCGATATTACACGTCGTAGTCGCGGGAACATAAGCGAAAATCGAATAGGTTTCGTTCGAAGTGTCGAAGGCAACACCATAACCGCACGCCGCACCGGCGGAATTGCTGTAGGTCGCGATAGCGAGAGAACGGGCTTGCAGGATGAACTGGGATATCTTCGTTTCCTCGACGGAAAGCGCCATCTGATCCCGCTCAACGCCGCTATAGCCAACCGCAAGCGCCGCCATCATAGCCGAGATCGCTACGACGATAAGGACCTCGATAAGCGTAAAACCGTTCCTTGAATCCATTTTTAAATTGTATCACATCCCGGCCGGCGCCGATTCGCGATATCGACACCGGCTCCAGATTCCACTTAAAACGAGTTTTATTTTTCTATCGTTGCGAATGCGGGACCTCCGGCCAAGCCGGAAGATGACAGAAAAGAGTCTGAATTCCCGCCGGAGCTTATTCCTGCGGGAACGACGGAAATCCTATAGCCCGATAATATGCAGATACCACTGCGCCACAGGTGCGCCGCAAAAGAAGATGAATGCCGCTCCAAATGCGAGAAATGGACCGAATGGCAGTACTCCTTTCATGGTTGTCTTTTTTGAGACGATCAGGAAAATACCCACCAAGGCGCCGAATATGAAAGCGCACATAATGACAGGAATAATATCGGGCCAACCCAAAAGAAGTCCGAGCGGCAAAGCGAGCTTCACATCACCCATGCCAATGCCCTTGCCGCGCGTCACAAGGATCAGGAACTCGAAAAATATAAATCCGAAGATAGCGCCCACCACCCGGTTTGCCCAAGGATTTCCGGTCAGACCAAACATATCGCCAAGCGACCCCATGAGAGATCCGCTTCCATCCGGCGACACGACCAAAGAAGCACCGAGAGCGATGGCAACGGCGCCGAGCGCGATGTTCAGTTCATCGGGCACAATGCCAATCCTGATATCGATCACCGACATGAGAAGAAATATAAGGAACGCGAGCGTCCAAAGAGCGGCAATGAACAGCGCCAGCGGACCCCCGTCAGTAAGCGCCCCAAGGCGCCATGGAACCGCGACGAAGATCAACCCCGAAATAAACTCGACGGCAGGATATTGAAAACTAAGTTTCGCTTTACAGCGACGACAACGGCCGCCTTGAATAAGGAAGCTGAAAAGAGGTATGAGCTCGAACCATCGAAGCGTCTTTTTACAGTGCTGGCAATGAGAACGGCCTCCAATAACTTTTGGATCAAGGACAAAATGCTCACCGTCGTAACGCATCGAAACAACGTTCAAAAAACTGCCGATCACGATACCGAAAATAAAAAGGAAGAAAAAGACCATGGGTCTATTTTAACTCACTTATGTCATTCCGGCGACTCGTAGTGAGCACGCTCGAACCAACGCTGGGATCCAAAATCATCTCTGCGTCGTGGTCCCGGGAGCGGGACCATCCGTGCTTCCTTTTCTCGGTTTTTAAAAGCACGGATCCTCGCCTTTGCGAGGATGACAGGCAAACATTAAATTCCTCGCAAAGCTCGGAATGACACTGAGAGACAATGGGATTCATATATAAAAATCTCCGCAAAGTGCGGAGATTTTTATATATCTCTAGAAAACTTTAAAGCGAGAGACAATACTGTTTGTCTGATGCGCCCGCGCACGTGAAATTGGTCGGCTCGCACTCCCCGGAACCTGTTCCATAAATCGATGGCGTTGCATACCCCTGAAATGCCGTGCTATTTGTTTCAAGTTGAGCGGCGATAATATATCCCGACTGACTCGAATTGGCGCAATAGCCGTAGTGCACGCCATTGCTCGGATCATCAGGAACCTGTGTCACGCCAATATTCTGCGTTTTATCCGTCAGCGCCGTCGTTAAGCCGGCCCAATCGCTTGCTGATGGATAGTTGCCATTCTTGTTGTAATACAGCTCCAGTCCGGTCTGCACCTCACGAAGATCCGAGATGCGCCGTGCATCGCGGCCCTGCTGCTGAGTCGGCCCAAGACCGACGAGCACCACGGAAGCAAGGATAGCGATGATCGCAACCACGATGAGGATTTCAATAAGGGTGAAGCCTTGTTGTTTTCTTTTCATAATTATGAAGATATTTTTTCGACCATTTTTAAAAGTATACCATATTGTATATTGCAAAGCCTATCTTTGATAAGTTCTGTTGGGTCGACTCTTGTGAAATATCTCGATTCCCGCAACGGATCCCCCGCTGAACTCGGCATGACAAAATAAGGAAATTTTACTTATTTTTACATACTTGCCGTCAAACTGTAGAGCGGCACCAGGATCGAGGCAAAGAGCAAGCCGACCAAAAGCCCCATGCCGATCAGCAAGACCGGCTGAATAAGATCGGCGAGATTGTCCGCAACCTCGTTCGCTTGGCGGGTATAGATCGCCGCGACCCGGCTGAACATTTCTTCGGTCTTACCTGTCTTTTCGCCGATACCGACCATCTGGGGAACAAGCGTGGGGAAATAGTCCGGATGTTGCGCCAAACTTTCCGAGAGAAGCTGGCCTTGCCGCACATCTTCCGTAACGCCGCGCAAGATATCGGTATACGGAACGCTGTCCATCATGCTCTCCATGATCTCAAGCGATTGGGCAATGGGAATTCCTCCGTGGATGAGCAGTGCCATAGCATTGCCGAAACGCGCCATAAGGAGCGGAAGATAGACTTTTTTGACGATCGGCAGACGAATCTCCACCTCATCCCAAAGAGCTTTTCCTTCATCCGATCGGAAGTAGTCCAACACGATGAAAACGATAAAGAAAACAGCGACAATGACCGCCGCCCACCATTTCTGTAAAAATGTTCCGAGGCCGAGAAAAATCGCCGTATACCAAGGAATGGAAATATTGCTTTCCTGAAATATCGGCTCGATCTGGGGGAACACAAACGTCAAAAGGATAAAACCGACCACGAGAAAAAGGCCGAGAAGCACTCCTGGGTAAATGAGCGCAGAAGATGCTTTCGATGCCAGGTTCCCTTCGCGCTCCGTATAATCAGCAAGGAACGTTGCCGCTTCATCGAGATTGCCCGTGACCTCGGATGCACGGATCATTGCCGTATAATAGGACGGAAAAGTTTTTCCCTGGCGCTCAAGCGCCTGAGAAAAAGAAAGTCCGCTATTTATATCCTGCGCGATCTGAACCGTCGCGTCCTTAAGGACGCTATTGGTTGTTTGTTCGCCGAGCGTCACCAATGCGTCGTTCAAAGGAAGCCGCGCATCGAGAAGAGTTGCAAGCTGGCGCGCGAAGATGACCATATCCTTCCGTCGTACGCGATTCACGAATCCGGAGATCCCTTCAAAAAACTGCTTCTTTTCGGCAGAAGCAACGCTCAGAACAAACAGGTCGTGGCTTGCCAATATCTGAAGCGCCGTGTCGCGGTTACCGGCCTCAATAAATCCTGCCTGCAATTCCCCTTCTTTAGTTCTCGCTTGATACTTGAATTTCATAAAAAGAGTTGTCGCCCTCGCGGAGGCAAGGGTCCGTGCTTCTCCCGCTTTGAAAGCACGGGTCCTCCGCCCGGGCGGAGGATGACGCAAGATGCGTCAACTTTGATTTTAGTGTTTTTTACATTTTCTCAAGAAGTATCTGCAGTTCGGCGGGATTCAATGAATAGAGCGCCGCATTATCGAAAGAAACTTCCTTGTTCTTTACCAAGTTCGCCAAAGAGCGGTTCAGGGTGACCATACCTTCCTGCAGACTTGTTTCAATAACAAGATCGATCTGATATACCTTGCGCTCGCGAATAAGATTTCTGATCGCCGGATTCACGATCATGATCTCAAGCGCCGGCACACGGCCCCCTGAGATACGCGGCAACAACCTCTGTGAAACAATAGCAACCAAGGTCGCGGCAAGCTGGGACGCGATCTGTTCCTGCTGCTCTGCCGGAAAGGAATCAATGATGCGGTCAATGGTTTGCGAGGCGGAATTTGTGTGGAGAGTGGCGAAAACCAAGTGGCCCGTTTCGGCGGCCGTCATTGCCGTAGAGATGGAAACAACATCGCGCATTTCTCCGATCATGATGACGTCGGGGTCCTGGCGCAAAATGGTCCGCAGGGCAACATGGAATCCCGTCGTATCACTGCCGACCTCACGTTGGGATATGATGCACTTATCCTGCGTAAAAAGATATTCGACAGGATCCTCGATCGTTATGATATGGTCTGATTGTGCATGATTGATCTCGTCGAGGATCGCGGCAAGCGTCGTCGATTTCCCGTGGCCCGCAGGACCCACTACCAACACGAATCCCTGGGAAAGGTTGGTAAAATCGTGGATGATCGGCGGCAAATTAAGTTCTTCCACGCTTCTGATCCGGGAAGGGATCAGACGGAGCGCGGCGGCAAGATAACCACGCTGATAATAAGCATTCACCCGAAACCGCGCCTTATCCTCGAAGCTGTACGCAAGGTCGATCTGGCGATCTTTTACAAGTTTCTCTTTCTGGCCCGGAATGGTCATGAGTTCGGAAATGATACCCTCGGTCATTTCCGGGGTCATGATCGGCTCTTTTTCGAGCGGGACCAGAACACCATCAATACGCAATGTTGGTTTTCGACCCACCGCAAGATGCAGGTCTGATGCATTTTGCCGCGCTGTTTCCGTCAGAAGATCATCCAATTTTTGTTTATAGTCATCCATAAGAAAATTATAGCACAATTTTAATATGCGGACTCTCGCTGTCATCCCGAGTTTCACGAGGGATCTCCAGGTGCATTTTTTAAGCGAGATTTCTCGCAGGACTCGAAATGACAACCAATTTCTCCATTACCAACTATTCCTCTGTTTCGCGCAGAACCTCCTCAAGCGGCAACAATCCTTCAAGTACCTTGATAATGCCGTCTTGGCGAAGCGTGATCATCCCCTGCCGTTTCGCTTCCTGTCCTATTTTTTGAATAGTGGATCCGGACACGATGATCTCCTCAAGCTGAGGCGTCATCCGAAGAACCTCAAAGATCGCCGCGCGGCCCTGAATGCCCTTTCCTTTGCAAACCGTGCATCCCGGCGCACGCCATATTTTGTATGGTTTCGCGTAAGACGCAGTGACTTCTTCGGGAAGGTCGGCGAGTGCACGAGCAATGATCTCCTGCATCGGGGCCGACGCTTCCTCTTGAGCCTTGCAATTCGGACAAAGGACACCGATCAATCTCTGGGAGATCATCAAGTTCATGGCGACCGGCAAAAGGAACGGCTCCACTTTCATATCGATAAGGCGAGGCACGACGCCGGCGGCATTATTGGTGTGAAGCGTCGAGAGAACGATATGGCCGGTCAATGCCGCCTGAACAGCAAGGCCCGCCGTTTCATTATCGCGAATTTCGCCGACCATGATGACGTCGGGGTCCTGGCGAAGTATTTCCCGGAGTCCGGACGCGAAATCATATCCGATCTCAGGCCTCACCTGCGACTGGTTCACGCCGGATACGAAATATTCCACCGGGTCTTCAAGGGAAACGATGTTCACGCTTTCCTTATTGAGCTCCTGCAGGAATGAATAGAGTGTTGTTGTTTTTCCGGATCCCGTCGGTCCCGTGAGAAGGATCATGCCGAACGGCTTTTCGAGCCCCGCTTTCACCGCTTCAAGATTTTTGTAACGGAACTGCAGGCTGTCGAAATTTTTCAGACCGGTTGTCGGATCGAGCACACGGATGGCAACCTTCTCGCCCATTGGCGTTGGAAATGTCGAAACACGAAAATCGACGTCCTTATCGAGGAGCCGCGACCTAAAACGGCCGTCCTGCGGAATGCGCGTCTCGTCGATCTTCAGACTGGAAATGACCTTCACGCGGGAAATGATCGGCTGTGCGAGTTCGGCCGGCAATGAAGCGACCTGGCGAAGATCGCCGTCGATGCGAAACCGTATGCGGAGAGATTTTTCTTCCGGCTCAATATGAACGTCCGACGCGCGGCTAAAAACGGCCTCCTTCAAAGTATCGGCGACGATCTTAATGACAGGAGCATCTTCATTGCCCTTGACCGCGGCAAGATCGATCGCCAGCTGATTCGACGATCCTTCTTTTACATTAAGGGACTGGACCGCCTTCGCGATCTCGGAACGATACGGTGAATAGCGGCGTATGACTGCCTCCCAATCCCCATACGAGATAAGATAAACGCCGAGGTTCACATGATTCTGCCGCGCAATGAATTTCACGGCATCCTGTGCTTTCGTATTGTCGGGATGCAGCATACCGACAATAAAAAGATTATCGGCGAGGGATATCGGCGCGACACCATAGGTGCGCACGGTCTCTTCCGGAATGAATCCCAAAAGTTTTGCGTCGATCGCCGCCGCATCTATTTTTTGATACGGCACATTCGTGAGCGAGCTCTTCAACTCCGCGATCTTTACGTCGGGGATCAAGCGTTCCCGTTGAATGATCGCCTCCGCGGACTCGTTATTCACCAAAATATCGCGACGGAGACGCGCCACGGTCGGCGCAGGAAGCAAACCCTGCTTCTGAATCTGATCAAGTAATTGGTCGTCGGTCATTTGATCTTATTATACAACAAATAAGAGAAGTCATCCTCCATAAAGACGGAGGACTCGTGCCCTAAATTCATAAAACACGGATCCCCGACGGATCGGGGATGACAGAGGAAAATTCTGGTGTTTCGAAGCCGAACTTAGATAAAAAATCCCCTGCTCTCGCAGGGGATTTTTTATCTATCTTTTCTTTCCTTCAATGATAAGCTGGGTCACATTGGCCGGGGCCGGTTCGTAATGGTCGAATTCCATCGTGAAGGATCCTCGACCCTGGGTCAAAGATCGTAGCTCGGTCGTATAGCTGAACATTTCGGAAAGCGGCACTTTTGCGTCGATGACCTTGAGGCCCGGACGATCGGTGATCTCTTCGATCCTTCCCCGCTTCGAGTTCAAGCTTCCCGTGATCTCGCCGAGAAAATCGGTCGGAATAAGCACCTGGATCTTCATGATCGGTTCCAAAATGACCGGCTTCGCACGCTTCGCGGCTTCCTGGAACGCCATGGAACCGGCGATCTTGAACGCTGCCTCGGAAGAGTCGACTTCATGGAACGAACCATCGTAGAGCGTTACCTCGACATCGATCACCGGATATCCCGCGAGAATACCGCGATCAAGCGATTCTCTAACGCCTTTTTCCGTTGGATTGATGAACTCCTGCGGGATGGCACCTCCTTTGATCTCATTCAAAAAGACAAATCCTTTTCCGCGCTCGAGCGGTTTCACGCGAAGCCAGACATCGCCGTATTGGCCGCGTCCGCCGGATTGCTTGATATACTTCCCCTCCGCTTCTCCTTCGCCCATGATCGTTTCTTTGTAAGCGACCTGCGGACGTCCGACGTTCGCTTCCACGCCGAATTCGCGCTTCATGCGGTCAACAAGAACTTCGAGGTGCAACTCTCCCATGCCGGAGATGATCGTCTCGCCCGTATCGGGATCGCCCGCAACGCGGAACGTCGGATCTTCTTCGGCGAGGCGGTGAAGTGCTGTGCCCATTTTTTCCTGGTCAGCTTTCGTTTTCGGCTCGATGCGAATGCCGATGACCGGCTCCGGGAAGGTTATCTTTTCCAGAATAATGGGATGCTCCGGATCGCAAAGCGTATCTCCGGTCGTCGTGCTCTTGAGGCCCACGATCGCGGCGATCTCACCCGAATAGATCTCTTCGACTTCTTCGCGCACGTTCGCGTGCATACGCACGATACGGCCGATACGCTCCTGGACATTCTTGGTCGAGTTCAAGATATACGACCCGCGCTTGATGATGCCGGAGTAATTCCGGAAGAACGCCAGGCTTCCGACGAACGGGTCGGTGGCGATCTTAAACGCAAGCCCGGCGAACGGTTCTTCGTCTTTCGGATGGCGTTCAATGATCTCTTCGGTCTTCATGTCATGCCCCTTGACCGGCGGGAGGTCGGTCGGTGCCGGAAGATAATCGACAACCGCGTCAAGCATGAATTGCACGCCCTTGTTCTTGAGCGCCGATCCGCAAAGCACCGGGATGATCTTGTTCGCGATGACCGCTTTGCGCAAAACACGGCGAAGGTCTTCGAGTGTCGGCTCCTTGCCGTCAAGATATGCCGACATCATTTCATCATCGTTCTCGGCGATCTTCTCAATGAGGTCATGGCGTGCTTTTTCCACCTCGGCCTTCATGTCGGCCGGGATTTCTATCTCGACGATATTCTCGCCATGTTCCCCCTCGAAACCGAAAGCTTTGTTTTCCAGCAAACAGACAACGCCCTTCAGATCCGATTCGAGACCGACCGGAAGCTGGATCGGCATCGCATTCGGCGTCAGACGATCTATGATCGACTGAAAGCTCTTTTTAAAGCTCGCGCCCATGCGGTCAAGCTTGTTGATGAAGCAGACGCGCGGCACGTTATACTCATCCGCGTAGCGCCAGTTCGTTTCCGATTGCGGCTCGACGCCCGCGACACCGTCAAAAACGACGACCGCGCCATCCAAAACGCGAAGCGACCGTTTCACTTCAACAGTGAAATCGATGTGTCCCGGGGTATCGATCAGGTTGATCTGATGTTCGAAATTCTTATCATGGTTCCGCTCCGTCGGAATCCAGAAAGCGGTCGTTGCGGCCGACGTGATCGTGATGCCGCGTTCGCGTTCCTGGTCCATCCAGTCCATGACCGTATCGCCGGTATGCACCTCGCCGATCTTATGCGAAACGCCGGTATAAAAAAGCACGCGTTCGGAAACGGTTGTTTTTCCGGCATCAATATGAGCGATAATGCCGATGTTGCGGATCTTTTCGATTGGATATTTGCGAGGCATATTTTTGTTGTCTTATTATTACCAAAAACGTTCTTGTCATTCCAAGCTTCGCGAGGAATCTTCTATTTTTTCCTGCACAGCAAGATTCTTCGCTTCACCCAGAATGACGTCTGGACGCAAACGACGGAAATTATGCGGGTCGATGCGGGGCTGACGCGAAATGTGCGAATGCGCGGTTTGCTTCAGCCATCCGATGCGTATCCTGCTTCTTCTTGATCGCCGCACCTTCGTTCTTTGAGGCCGCGATCAATTCTTCCGCGAGCTTCGTCGCCATCGGCTTTCCCTTTTTTGAGCGAGCCGCACCAATGAGCCAGCGCGTCGCGAGAACGAACTTCCGTTCGGGCCGCACCTCCATCGGCACCTGATAGTTCGCACCGCCGACACGCTTCGAGACGACCTCGACCATCGGGGCTGCATTTTCGAACGCCTTTTCAAAAATAGCGATCGGGTCTTCCTTGGTGATCTTCTTTATCTCGTCGAAGGCACCGTAAACCACCCGCTCCGCGGTTGATTTTTTGCCGTCCTTCATCACGTAATTGATGAACCTTCCCAGATCAACCCTTTCAAAAACCGGGTCAGGTGTATGATATTTTTTATAAACGCGTTTCTTTCTCATGTGTTTTCGTTAAGCTTCTTTCGGCCGCTTCGCTCCGTATTTCGATCTCTGCTGCTTGCGATTCGCCACGCCCGTCGCATCCAAAACACCGCGCACCACATGATAGCGAACGCCAGGAAGATCTTTCACGCGGCCGCCGCGCACCACTACGATCGAGTGCTCCTGCAGGGAATGCCCTTCTCCTGGAATATATGCCGTCACCTCCATGCCGTTCGTAAGACGCACGCGGGCCACCTTACGGAGAGCTGAGTTCGGTTTCTTCGGGGTGGTTGTAAAAACTTTCAAACAAACACCGCGTTTAAAAGGAGATCCCGAATCGACAGGCTCGTTCTTGATGGTATTGAAATAATAAGACAAAGCCGGCGCTTTGGTCTTCGCCTTTATCGATTTTCTCCCCCTCTTGGCTAATTGTTGGACTGTTGGCATTGATATAAAGAAAGCTTATCCCCGTATGGACGGGGAGCAGACAAAACCCATCTCAAACTACAGGGAAATGATACAGGAAATAAGAGGGTTTTGTCAACGGCTCCCGTTTTCTCGCCTTCCGAAAGATGAATTGGTCAAGAAGAACTAACCTTGCGGAGCATGGAAGATTTAATGCTCCGCAAGGTTAGTTCTTCTTGATACGGGAAATAATCTTCCGGAAAGAAAATCCTACGCCCATAAAGATCTTGTTCACACATTCTGAACTCGCTTTTTATCCAATATTCAAAAAACTCCGCTTGGGATAAAAAAATCCCCTGCCGCCTTCGACCGGGTCGAGGGTCCATGCTTTTTAAAGATAGGAAGCACGGATGGTCCCGCTCCCGGGACCACGGCGCAAAATATCATCGCAGCAAAAGCAGGTATCTAAATTCAGGTTTATAAAAACATCACTCTTCAAACGTCAGCCGCGCAAGGCGAAGTGTTTCATAGGAAATATCCCCGTTAAAATGATCGAAAACCGGCTTCAAGGGTTTTGTGCCGAACCGGCGCATCGCGATATGAATATCTTGAATAAGCGTTTGCTGATCCGCTAGAAGATGGCCGATGTCGCCCGGTGAAATATCGCCGCGCTCGCGCAATTTTTCGAGATGCGTGAGGATGGTCGCTTCCGTAAGCGATCTTGAACCCGCGATATCGGAAATGTTTTTCCCATCTTTGATAAGAGCAAGTGTTTTTGCGTAGGTATCTATTTTGAGGGCTTTTACCGGATGCGGGGCATGCGATGCTTCGGCATAACCCCCGCACGCATGAATAAATCTTCCCTCCATGAGCTCATTATCCCGCGGTTGCATGCTTCGGAATTGTTCGTCCGCCCTGTTCGATGCCGCACGGAACTCGGCATCTTTTTCTAAAATATCGGGATGCACTTCAAGTGCCCGCTCATTCAATCCAAGCAGATACAAACCGGCGAGCGTTCGCACGCGCGATAGCGCCACATATCCCTGCCCATACTCAAACGCATTCCCAAGATCGATGATCGCCGCATCGAGCGACATGCCTTGGCTTTTATGTACGGTGATTGCCCATGCAAGCCGGAGCGGCACCTGCCGCACGCTCGCAAGCGTTTCTGATTCGACTTCGATCTTCCAATCCGCAGGTTCTGCGGCGATGCGTTTGCCAGCCCGCGTTTCGACGATCGGTATATCATCGGCGCGGAATCCCACGACCGTACCCGTCGTTCCGTTCACGAATTTCCCTTCGAAATTATTTTTTGTGAACATCACCTTTGCGCCGATCTTGAGCTGAAGTTTTTCAGGAGATAAACACCCCCGTTTCAATTGTTCGATAAGATGCGCCTGGCCACTTCCCTGCATCGTAAAAACATGCACCGCGCCAAGAAGATTCCCGAGTTCGCGTTCGTTCACGCGATCGACATCGGCGTTGTGCGGAAAAAGCTTTGTAACGCTTTTTGGAATCTCATTAAAGATCGCACCGCGCGACAAAAGCCGTTTCTTATGGTCATCCGTGAGCGAGCCGGAGCGGAGTGCGGAAAGAATATCAAGGAATACCGCATCTTCTTGCCGATACTGCTCCGAAAGATAACAAACCGTAAGCCCGAGATCGCGCCATGCAGGTGATTGGTAGGCAAATGCCGCGGCCGGATCATCCGACTCGTTCTCGAACGGAAGCCTCTCGTCCAGATCACTCGTCCGGCGGACGACTGGGGGCAACTGGAAAAAATCGCCAACCAAGACCACCTGCAATCCGCCAAATGCTTCGTCCGAATTCCGCACCGCGCGGCAGACCTCGTCAACCATACTGAACATCCGCGCAGAAAGCATGGATATCTCATCTATTATTAAAATGTTCGCGTTCTTGATCTTTCGCCCCGTGCGCGGATTGTCCTTGATACGACGCAGGTCGTACTGCGTTATCTGGTTCTTGATCCCGACGCCGCTCCATGAATGGATCGTCATGCCGCCGATGTGCGTCGCCGCGATCCCGGTCGATGCCGTAATTGCCGGAATAATACCGTGTCCGCGCAGATATTCCACATAGCGGTTCACAAGATAGGTCTTTCCGCTCCCCGGCTCGCCGGTCAAAAAGACATTTACGCCGGTCTTTAAAATATCGAGAGCTTCATCTTGTGTCATGGCTCCGCTATTGTAGCGCATGAACGAAACTGATGCACGACTTGTGTCATTCCAAGTTCAATGCGGAATCCACGAAAGAAGCCTTGATCCGTACAAAAACGGGAGCAAAAGAAAATATGTCGGATAAAAAATTTTTATCGTTCCCGCGAAGGCGAAAATCCATGCTTCCGATCTTTTTCTGTAAAGCACGGGTCCTCGACCGGGTCGAGGAAGGCGGGAACAGTAGTTGCCCCGCTCAAACCTAGACAAACTCATTTTTTGATGTTAAAAAATACCAAGTACCTAAACCAATGAAAGGGGGTAAGTAACGTGCAATTACTTACCAACATCGCTTCGCTGTTGCTGTTATTGATGACAATGAGCTCATGCTCATTGCATGCCTTCGCCCAGATACAACCCATCCTTCCGGATGATCCGCCAAAGAAGCCGGCGGAGAAAGCTCAGAAGATCGACTTTCTCTACTTGGCATCCGAAGCGTATCTTTCCGCAGGAACGACGGTGGATATGTCTACTACCGTCAATGGATTGGATCACCCTACGACTGCGTATCGCGCGGATGGGACTTTTCTTACGCGATACTATATTGGAGAAGACGGTTGGGCAGGTTGTTTCGGTAAACGGAATACCACGGGCGTAGTTTCGGCCAACGTGGTTCTGAATATCGGATTCGACCTGCTTGACCGGCGACTCTATCGTCGAGGGGGGCACTGGCGGATCGCGGCCATCACGTTGAATGTGCTCAAGGGCACAGGAAACTTGGCGGACGGATTCCACAACATCAAGGTAGCGAGGGATGTAGATAAGCGTGTACGACTGCAGACGGGTTATGCGGGGCGCATCATCTGGTCCCGTTAACATCCGTCGTTCTGGCTGGCAGCCTTCTGGCCGCCAGCCAGCGTTTTGCTCGCTTTTCGCATGGTTGACAAGTTCTTTTATTGGCGTTATTCTGGTTTCAGATTTTAAATTATAAGAGACCTGCAGAAAGAGTCCTTTGCACGGGGACGCCTTTCATTGCCAGGGTTTAGGTATTGCAGGTCTTGCTTTTAAGGGGTCCCGAAGTCTAGGGACCCCTTTTTCATGCCTATTTATCGAGATACTATTTCGATATTTTTATAAATTATCGAGGTCGAGCTTTGATAAAACATCGCTATCTAAAATTTTTTCTGCCATCCACGCATATCGCCTGTCTTTATCCGCGAAGGCGAAAATCCATGCTTCATAGCAGAAGATTGGGAACACGGACAGTCCCGCTCCCGGGACCACGACAGAAATTATCAAACTTGAAATTCAATAGAGCAGGAGATTTTTGCATATTGACATATATCAATAATTCTGGTACTCTGCAATTAGAACCGCGAAGCTTTTTGGGGCCTTAGAGCTCACAGAGGTTTCGCCACAACCGAGAATTTCCCCTCTTTGGGAGGGGAGAATGGAGAACAGTCATGAGGATCGCAAAGTATTTCCTCGCAATTTTCGTCACCCTCACTACCTTATGCAGCCTCAATGGCTGCGGTGGTGGCGGAACAACCAATCAAATTGGATCAACCCCGGGAACACCGTCATCGATTTCGGCAGCATCGTGCACACCAAACCCGATGGTCACCGGAAAAACGGCGTCCTGCTCGGCAACGGTGATCTGCACCGGTACGGGAACATGCTCACAAAGCGTATCCTGGTCCGTGCCTACCGGCGACGGGAGTTTCACTGGATCGACCTACACGGCACCGACAACAGCAAACAGTTACACTCTTACGGTTACGGCAAGCGGCTATTCAACAGTAAACGCAACTGTAGCAATGAAAGTAGTAACGATCGCTGTCTCACCGGCAACCGTATCGCTCGTGGCCGGAGAAAACCAGCAGTTTCAGCTCCTTGAAAACGGAGTTGCGGTCAATGCGACATGGTCGCTCACTGGCAGCAACACGATCAATAGCAGCGGCCTTTATTCGGCAACTGTTATTGGTACGTCCGTGGTCACCGGAACCGATGCTAATGGCAGCGCTGCCACGGCGACAGTCACCGTAACAGCACCGCCGGTTTCCGTGAGCGCTTCGTGCTCGCCGACGTCAGTCCCCCAAGGACAAACTTCGACCTGCGCCGCAAGCGTTCTGAATACGACGAACACGGCAGTCACCTGGACGGCATCCGCTGGAACGATCACATCGGCCGGAGTTCTCTCCGTACCGATGAGCGTTTCTGCAGGAACCATCGTAATGGTAACTGCGACGAGCGTTGCAGACACAACCAAGTCTGCGAATGCGCAAGTGACAGTAATGGAAAGACAGATCGTAATTGCATGGTCTGGCACAGGAGATCCCAACACAGATCCCAATCTTTTACTGTCACCAATAACCCTACCTCACGCAGCTCAACCCGAGGGCGTAGCCGTCTTCGATGTCACAATAGCCGGCGCACAAGCCGGCGATATTGCCACAGGAATCGATCCCTTAGGTTCGGCGACCCATACTATTACCGCAAAGGATGTCACAAATGGGTACTTCGAGATGGCTTTTGCCATCTGTGACTATGGTTGCGGTGAAAAAAGTGGATTTCTCGATGGTCTTGTGGTTACGGCCGCTTACGCCCCTCACTTCATTAAGGTGTGGGTCGCAAGCGTCGACGGGACGATCCAGTCCAACACGTTCTGGATCCCGTTCACAACCGACCAACAAACGATGATTCCGAGCAAAGACGGCACAACTGCCTACTTCGCTCCTGGCTATCCCTTTGCCGTCCAAAAGTATGCTCTCGCGGACGGAACGAACAAGGGAACCGTGATGGGGGATGACAATCTTTCCATTGCGATCGATGACCAGACCGGAGATCTCCTGACGAACGGTGTTGTTATTCCGTACGCATGGGGGACCACCGTGTATTACACCTCAACCCTGGAAAACTCTGCCACTACCAACGTCCTCTCGATCAACAATTCGACGAGCGACTTTCTCATGGCAATCGCAACCAAGAGCGGCAGCGGCTACGCGACTGATACCATCGCAGGAAAGCTCGATAAAATCGATCTTTCCCAGATGGCCGTGGTCGATTCTGTAGCAGCCGGCGCTTATGCTTGGACAATGGATACGGCAACCGTTAACGGTTCCGATCTCATTGCCACGTACTCTGCGGAGGATACTGCGATCCGATTCTCTGACAAGAATCTGAACCTTATTTCCTCATTGACGCTTACCGGCGTCACGCCTGCAGGAACCATTTGGCAGACAGAATACACTACTGGCGGCTGGCCATTTCGTCTCTTTAAGTCAGGAACAGCCGTTCTCCTGTCAAGTCACGACAAACAGCTCATCGAAACAGCGCTTGATTCATCTCAAACCCTCCATGTTGCCGAGCAGACTACCCTTACAGGAAATCCCATCGGCATCGCAAAGGATGAGACGCATCAGGCGGTCATTGTTTGGTACGCCGGTACGGCAACGGGAAAAACAACCCTTGAGTCATTCGATCTCGCGACGCTGACGGGAACGACTATCGCTTCCTCAAACTCTCTGCCGATCGGATTCGAAGCTTCCGGCGTTCTTGTGTCGAACGATGGCACTAAGCTCTACGTCGGCGGCATCGATGCCACGGGAAATCCGGCGTTCTTCATTCTCGCGAACCAGTAACTTTTTTCTTCCGCTTCCTACCGATTTGCCTCGGTCGGAATGCAGAAGAAACACCCCAAGCCAACCAGCTTGGGGTGTTTTTTTATTTTTCAAGACTCCTCGCAGGGCTCGGAATGACAAATGGGAAATAAGATAACAGAAAAATGTGTTGTCATCCCCGCGAAGGCGGGGATTTATACTTTCAATCTTTTATTTATAAAGCGTGGATCCTCGACCAGGTCGAGGATGACGGTTCTGGGTCCCCGCTGGAGTTTACCCCAAGTCTTTTGAGGGGCGAGGACGACAAAATATACGTACAAAAAGACCCGTTACCGGGTCTTTTTGTATCTGCCTCATGAACCTCCTATGGATTAACCTCGATCTGTCCGGGATTGTTCACGAGAACGCTCGTGGTCCAGGTACTGCCGTTGCAGTTCAGGGTATATACCGTCGTGCTCGTCGGATAAACCTTCACGCTGCCGGAGGGCGGATTGACCGTTCCGACCCCTTGATCGATGCTGCAGGAATTGGCATTTGAGCAGGTCCAGGAGAGCGTTGCTGATTCCGGAGGAACGATCGGCGTCGTGGACTTCGTGCTGAATGTGCAAGAAGGCGGCGGAGGGGCACAATCACTGTTCGTAGCACACTGGTCCGAACCGGAGCCGGAGACTGCGACACAGGCATCATTTTGACATGCGAGATGAGAGGAACCGCCAACGCACGCATCACCCTCAGCAACGCATTGATTCGAACCGGAGCCGGAGACTTTCGTGCAGGTATCATTTTGACATGCCAAGTGCGAACTACCGCCGCCGCCCGAGGTAGTCACGCTGGCCACTGCCTGCACGGCGCTCCCGCCATTCTCCACGATCACGAGCGGATGGTAGGTTTTGACATCTGGATAGGTCACGCCGGCGGTATCAGTGGTCGCCGAGAGGCTATCATCTTTCTTTGTCGGCGTTCCGCAAGCCGTCGTGGCATCGCTCACGCTCGTGCCGGAATAGGAACAATCCTGCCAGAACGTATAGTTATAGGTTCCTCCCGCGCCATTGGCTGCGCTCGCCGTAAGCATCGTGGCGAGCGGCGCATTGCCCGATGATGGATAAGCCGAGAGGGTTGCGGAAAGTTGTTGTCCTTCGGAACATACCGATCCTGCAGAGGAACACCCATCCGTACCAGAACCGGAAACTATAGAACAGGAATTACTTACGCAGGCTAAATGGCTTGCTCCTCCGGAACAAGAATCTCCCGCTGCTGCGCATTGGTTTGTGCCACCACCCGGAACCGAAGTGCAGGTGCTGTTTTGACATTCCAAATGACTCCCGCCCGTACCGGACGTTGCTGTGATCGTCGCTGATGCCTCGATATTGCCGCTCGCAGTCTCGGCGATCGCAAAGAGATTGAAGGTGCCGGGGGTCGAATAGGTCGTCGGTGCGGTATAGGAAGATGCGGTGACATTATCGGCTTCGATGGTCGGCGACCCGCATAGGCTCTTTGCGGCATTGGGATCCGTTCCGGCATAGTTGCAGTTCTGCCAGATCAGATAGTTGTTGCCGGCCGTGGCTGCATGCGCCGATTTGATGACACCTGCAATGTTCGATTTCGCAGGCAATGATGCGGAACCGCCGCCATTGATGGTCGCCGTGATGGTTACCGTGAACGGGACCGGTCCCGTCGCCGACGGCTGAACGCCGAGCGATAAGGTTTGGGGCGTCGTCCAATCAATCTGGAAGTTAAGCGTATGGCTTTTATCGGCTGGCAACAATATAGAGCTAATCTCACCCGATGGGTCAGCAACAACCTGTTGATCCAAGGCGGCATAAATCGTATCCGCATGGGCGGTAGGTCCGAACGGTTCTTTCAGCATGGCGAACAATCCGGTCAGAATGTTTTCATGCGCCTCGGCAAAGCCGACGGCCCGCACATCCTTCAATACAAGGCCGGGTACCGTGGTGGTTTCGCCGCCAAGGGCATAGGTAATTCCTTCCGGAACATTCGTATAGGTGGCGGATGTGGCGGGAGCGGTTTGCTGATATCCCGGGAAAACAACCCAGGTCGCCGGAACCGGCGTTCCCGATCCGGCCATCTCCGAGGTCACGTTGATCGTGCCGGTGTTGCTTCCGTTACCGACCGTGATCGAAGGCGTGAACGTCGAACCGAATGAATCGCCGTTATCCTGCATCTGCCAAGTTTCGGTATATTTTCCATTGCTTGATGGAGCAGTCATGCTCTTTAAGATAAATGTTGCCTCATCCCCCGGCGCAATACTCGTGCCTGCACCATAGGAATAGGAATAACCGCCATCATCCATTTCGCATATCCTCTGAGGGCCAGTACCGCCTAGACACGCCGCCATCGCGTACGCAGTAGGAAAGAAAGGTGATTTGTCATTCAGCAGGGTGGAGTTCCCGTTAGTCGGACAATCGCCAGGTTCCGTATAACAGACTCGCACAGGAGCAGTATACGTTATCGTGACGGGAACCACTTTTATTGCCTGAGCAGACTGAAGATTCACGCTAAAAGATCCGCTATGGGTCAATAAATCCGTTGGTGTGGCATAGATAAAATCAGTGGTACATGATTTCTGGTTATTGGCGGCAGTTGCAGATGGCGCATCATTCAGACCGGAACCATCAGCATCTGTCTGACAAATTCCGCTCTGGGTTCCCGTGGCGTTTCCTTTTTTCATCGGCCACAACGCCGTGCCGGTATTCTTCATAGTTATCTCAAGCTGATTACCATCAGAGCCTGTTGTTTTTGTTTCTCCAACATTGAATGTGGATGGAATATTATCGCTTACATGGGAAGCATTGAAAGTTTCCAGAGAAAAAGCGTTTATGGTGAGTTCTATGACATCGGGGTCGCTGCTGATAACTTGTCCTCGACACGTACCGAGACGCTCCTCGGCGCCCACGGCGGAACCCGTACCCCCGCCAGCAGGAGTGAAGGTTCCACCACAATAAGGATCAAGGGGCGCCGAAATGTTCGCTCCTTCCATCCATGGCGTATTAGGAAAAACGTAATCGTATTCTACCAACCTATCTCCTATCTCAGCCTGGAACTGAGTCCCGGCTGGTAATGGGCGGGTTTGCAAAGAGATCGTTACATAATTAAACCTATCGTGCGACGGATCCGATGAGACTAAAACCACGGGAGCGGAATAAAGATCGAAGCCCTGTTTCGCGATGTCGCTCGCCCAGTACGTCCATCCCATCCCGCAATTTGTGCCCGGATATTCGCACACCTGCACTCCGATCCTGAAATCCGTCTTAAAGGTTCCTTTGCCCAAATTGCTCAATGACGGCGAAATATATTTAACGCCTTTAAAATTAACCTCAGTGCCGGTAACCGTCTGGGAGGAATTAGTTGCGGTAACAGTGGCAGTGCCAATAGATCCGTTATCATTTGAGGCATTGAGGCTAAAAGTTATCGTGTCGGCCGATGCCGCTTCCGCTGTTCCGGTCGAGAGATAAAAGGGGTGGACTGCCTGCACACCGGCGGCAACCGCCACGACAACCCCGACCGCAAGGACTGCGTACCAATATTTTTCAATGACTTTCATGAATTTTTAAATTTATTTCTTCACGTAGCTCACCGTGACCTTCAGACCCTGCTGACCCAAGGTCATGACCACGTTGGTATCCGCCGTCGACGTTACGGCATAGATACCACGGAAGGCAGCGATATTGGTGCTTGAATTCGTCACCGTCCATCCATGCGAAGCGAAGTAGCCGACATACTGGTCATAGAGGCCGTCCAGGGAAGAACTCGAGGTCCAGCTTGCGGTGTATTGGTTCAAATTGTAAGCATAGCCGATCGTATAGCTCTTACCGATGAGCGCCGTCTGATCGAGAATGAGCTCTTTCGGGAATCCGGAGACCAATTGACCGCTTGGCGCAAACGCCGCACGCGGAGCATTATATTCTCCCCAGACGAGCCACCAGATAAGGGCGAGCACGACGATGATAACCACCGCAGAGATTATGGCGACCCTTTTTTTGTATGCTATCCCCATCCACCACGCTTTTATTTTATTCATGGCTTGGCTGTTTAATTTGACCTTATGTACCTTTTGTTTATTGTAGCATATCGAGAAAAAATGCAAGAGAAAATAATGCACAGACTGAAAAGTGATCGTCTGTCGTCCTCGACTTGGTTGGGGATCCGTGCTTTATAAAAAAGCAAAAAAATGAAAGCACGGGTCTTCCGACCAAGCCGGAGGATGACGGAAAAGTGTTTGTCGTTCCCGCCCCTCGAAAGACTCGGGATAAACTCCGGCGGGAACTAATCTAAGCCCCTACCTTCGCGGGGACGACAAGATAAAATATCAGATACTGCTCAACGGACACAATTCGTGCCGATGCGGCCTGGCAACGCAATATTTGCGGCCATATTCGATGATCTTATAGGTCGCGCTGAACCAGTCCTTTTGGGGGATGATCTGCACCAGATCCCGTTCTATCTTCTCCGGCGTTTTCTCTTTGGAAAGACCGAGTACGCGTGCCAAGCGTTTCACGTGCGTATCGACCGCGATTCCCTCGACCACGCCATAGGCATTCCCCAAGATAACGTTCGCTGATTTGCGGCCAACACCGGGAATCATCACCATCTCTGCCATGGTGCGCGGCAATTCTCCTTTATATTTCTCCTTCACCACCTTCGCGGCCGCCAGTATGTTTTTTGTCTTGTTGCGATAGAACCCGCACTCGCGGATATCTTTTTCGAATTCATGCTTGTTTGCGTCAACGTAATCATCCAATGTGCGGTATTTCTTGAAAAGCCGCGCCGTCACCTCATTTACCTTTTTATCCGTGCACTGCGCCGAAAGCTCGACCGCAACCAAAAGCTCCCAATGGTTTGAAAAGTTAAGTGCAATATGCGCATCCGGAAAAAGTTTTCCGAGTACGCGTGCAATTTTTTGCCACCGTTTCTTAAGCCGCGGAAGATCTTTAGGGGGAATCATGCATTGAATTATATGTCATTCCCGCAAAGCTTGTCTTATGCGGGCGAGGATCGGGAATCCATGTTCCTTTCTGGGTCCCCGCCTTCGCGGGGATAACAAAAAATGTGGCAGCAGAAAAAAGGAAAATGATAAAATAGCGGTATGCGGAAAATCCTTCCGGTAACATTTTTCGATCGGCCAACGCTTACAGTTGCGCGAGATTTGCCCGGAAAATATCTTGTACGAAAATATCGGAACAAAACGATCTCTCTTATGATCACCGAGGTTGAGGCTTATGACGGCCCGCTTGATCGCGCGTCACACGCGAGTCACGGCCGAACGCCGCGGACAAAGATCATGTTCGGTCCAGCCGGACGGTTCTATGTCTATTTCACGTATGGCATGCATTGGCTCGTGAACATCGTGACCGGACCGGAGGATTATCCGGCCGCAGTTCTCGTCCGCGCAGGAAAGTATCATGATGCCGAAAAACGGGAATGGGTCGCAGTGAACGGCCCGGCGCGGCTCACAAAATTCCTGAAAATAACCGGTGCACAAAACGGAAAGATCGCCGGAAAGAAAACGGGTCTTTGGTTCGAGGACCGCGGGACAAGGATCAACAGGGGAAATATCGCCGCAGATAAACGCGTTGGCATCGACTATGCCGGCCCTGTATGGAAAAATAAACTCTATCGATTTACCTTGACTACTTTTAAAAAGTGTTATAGAAAATAAACAGCAGAACAGCGCTATCTTTTTTTTGGGGGGGGAACACTTGAACGAAAAACCAAGTAAATTCGTCCTTCAGGTCGCCGACAGTGTGGCGGATTATCTGAGACAGGAAAAAGAACGAGGGAAACATCCCGACTTCAAACAAACGATCTGGTGGAAGATCGGAAATTATACTGATCGGCAGAAAATCTTTGTCGCTGTCCAAAAGGAACTGAAG
>Ga0255354_1000113_pt1 | contig 47686 bp, 44 predicted proteins | sample HBST50metaG_FD_189942 | JGI IMG/M metagenome (GOLD analysis project Ga0255354, IMG submission 189942) | Peat soil microbial communities from Stordalen Mire, Sweden - H.B.S.T50 | ecosystem: Environmental > Terrestrial > Soil > Wetlands > Peat | place: Sweden: Norrbotten County, Stordalen Mire...
CAATGACGGCGAAGACAAACGCCTGCATCACCATCAGCGCGAGGCTTGCGATCATCCAGGTCAGGTCCTCGGAGAAGCTGAAGATGCCCGGAGGCGCGCCCAACTGCTTTTCGGCGGCTGTAATCGAATCGACGATCTGCTGTGTGTTGTCGGCCTGTATCTGGGCCGAGAGTTGAATCGCCTCTTTGGTGATGAGGTCGCTGAAGCTATACCCGACACCCGGTATCGGCGACGAGTAATACGTCAGCATGCCCAGGCCAAAGGCAATCATCAGGACCAGGTCGGCGAACTTGGCGAAGTGAAATCCGCCGCCATGTCCCTGCGCAGCGGACAAGGCGGATTTCACTCCGAACCAGACGATGAGGATTACGGCCAGGCCACGGAAAATGTCGAGTCCCGTGGCCTGAATCGCCGCGCTCCTGGTTGTAAGCAGGTCATTGATAGCCTGCGAGAGAAAGGTGAAATAGCTCTGGGACATGGCCTACCTTCCGCTGGGGCTGAGAGAAATGGACTGGATGGCATCGGTGATGCCTCCAGTCACCTGCTGCATGGTGTTCGAGAAGTTTTGCTGGAAGTAAATGGCCTGGTTGATGAGCCGGTTGCGCTCGTCCAGCTTTTCTTTTGCATCGAGCGCCTGCTGCGCAGCAGCGGCAGCGAGGATCTGGTTGGTGTCCTGCTGCGAGTGGATCTGAAGCATCGTGGCCGAGTTGATCTTTGCCAACACACCCACCTCGGTCTGCTGGCTGGGATCGGTCGAGTACGTATCCGATTCGAGGTTGGCGAGCTTCTGCTGGAAGGTCTGCGAATCCGAGCGAATCGTTCCTAGCGTGGATAGAAGATTGGTGACGTTTGCCTGGCCTATCTCGGAGCTGGCGTACTGGTTCTGGACCACGGCCTGTGTCGTCGAATCCATCGCGGATAAGCTGCTGGATGGATAACTCTGCACCTGGATCACCGCGCCGCTGTATGCTGATGCGGCGCGGGTTGGATTGCCAAGGTCGAGCGCATTGAGCCATGCCGACGTGATGCCGGATGTGTTAGAGGAGGCAAGACTTGGATTCGAGATGTTGGTCCACTTGGAGAAATCTGATTTATAGCGGGCTTCCAGATTTTGCGGCATCCGGGACATTTGATAGGCGAGGTTGTAAGCCGCGATGACCTGGTTCATGGTCTGGTACGCGGTCGTGTAAATCTGCTCCTCTTTCTGGAGGTGCTGCTCCCAGTTCTGAAGTTCTGTCGCCCAGTGCTGGAGTTCCTGTTCTCCCTGCGAAAGCTGTTGAATGGCGTGGGCGCTTTGGGTTGGGTCGTAGACGATGCCGGAGCCGAACTGCGCGTGCGCCACAGGCGCAAGCAATACAGTAAGAGCGACAAGCAAATACAGAAATCTCGACTTCATCGGAGTCTCCTTCTCATGAGTGCCGGGCGTGTGACAGCGCGGCTTGTGGGTAGTGGCAGGGTGAGGGCTTCTTCGGTAAGCGCGAGGTGGAGGCGCAGCCAATCACGAGCGCGCAGACGAAGAGGCCAAGAAGAAGAGCACGCATCACATCACCCCTGGCATGTCGTGGTTTTCGTATGCCGGCAGCAGCATGTCCTGGGTGAGATAGACCTTGATGCGGTGGCCTTCGCGGATGGTGATGCTTGGCGGAATGTTGATGAACTTATCGAGTACGTTGGTGCCGGAGGCGGCAAGGCTCGACGCCATACCTTGCCGGTACATATCGGAACCGCTCTCGCTGTATCCGCCGTTGGTCGTAGCTTCCGACGCGCCGGAGATCACGCCCAGGGCGATTGACGCGCCGAAGATCTGGAGATAGTGGTTGTTGACCTTATCTTTCAAGCCGGTCTCGCCCACCTGATCGAGACCACGGAACTGGTCGAGATCGACCGAGTATCCATCCGGCATTAGCAACCGGTGGAAGGCCACGGCGAGGCGCTTCTGTCCGAAGCCCGAGACCTTCTGGGCATCGCCAAGAATGAACGTGCCTTCCGGGATAAGCACATGCTGGCGGTCTTGGCTGTAAACGGGATTGGTCACCATGACCTTGACCGGCCCGGCGAATTCACCGTCAAGGCGATTCACCAGAGCGGTATCGATCGTGGTTCCCTCAAACAGCACAAAGGGCTGGCCATGGGCAGAGTTGACATTCACTTCAGGCGCGCGCTTCTGCCCGTTTGCCGCAGCAACCTGCGCAGCAGCAGGAGCCTGCGGCGGCGTGTCCACTGGACGGGCCGCAATGGGAGCCGCCATATTCTCCGGGCGGCCTGCAGACTCCGCCGATGGGCGCAGAGCGCCAGCATCGGCGGAAACGAGGTTGGAGGCGAAACGGGCCTTGAAAGCCAATGCTTTTTCTGCATCCGCCACCGGGTCGCGCGGTGGCTCTGTTGTGGCAGGCTGCGGCGACGGCGTAGCCGGAGACGCGACGCCTGGTTGTGCAGGATTCGTTGCGGTGGCCACGCTTGCCGCCGTCACTGTACCGGCTCTCTGGGCCGCAGACTGCTGCTGGCTCTGGCGTTGATCCGCGCTCAGGTCCTGCTCCAATTCCTGGATCTTGCGCTGGTTTGCATCCGTGGACGTGGCCACCGGAGACGAGATCGCATCTTTCGGCGTTGGCTTCGGGTGGTTCTTCGAGAACATCACCGCCAACAGAATCAGGACGGCCAGCCCGGCGACAACATAACCCTGGGCCTGCTTGGGAACCACGCCCTCCGGCAGGATTCGCTTGTCGCGAACTGCCGGGACCGTTGCCTCCGGCTGCGCAGGGGACTGTACTTCGGGAATTTGCTTTTCCTCTGCCATTGGCTACTGTCCCTTCCGCTCGAAGGTGAGCCGATGCTTGCCGATTTCGAGGTAGCCCTTATCCAGGATTTTGGGCAGGATGTAAGTCCCGTCTTTCAACTGGAAGGTAATGAGATCGGGTTTCTTATCCTTCTCCTCGTAGATGGAGAACTTCTCGGCCGCGGACGACTTGATGTACGTGAAACGGTCATCGTGGTAGATCGCGGAAACGTCGAAGGGCGGCTCATTGTGGAAGCTGTAATCGAACTTCAACGCCTGGGTGGGGTACTCGGCTCGGAACTCTTCGACGGCAACAGCTGCGTGCTGTTGTGCAAGCTGCGCCTGGGCGCGCGCCGAATCGACTTCACCGGCCGACACAAGCTTGGTGACACCATTGGCGGCAGCCAACGAGGACGGGTCGGACGGCTCGATAACGACCTTCAGGTCGGGATCAGCTGACTCGACGTCGTCCAACGTGAACGAATACACCGTGCCCTTGTCGGTTATGAGGTTCAGGTTGGAGTGGATGTCTTCCTTCGCCGGGTGAAGGAAGCAGTAATTCCCAATGGCATCGATGATCCAGAAATCCTTGTCGCCCGTAGCGACTTCTAGAATCTTCTCCGTACTGGGCAGTTGAATCAGCGTGGTGTAGCGCATCTTGGCGCGGACACTCACGATGTCGTTCGCGTGGTATTTGACGGTGCGGGCCTGCTGCTGACCGTGTGCGACGGTCGCAACCAGGCCCAGCACCAGCGGGAGGATAGGAGAGCGGTTCATCAGTTCACCTCGTATTGTTGAGTGGATTTGGGTAATCGTGGGCGAGCCGGATCAAGCCTTGCTCCGGCCCGAAACGGGCGAAGTAATCCTGTTTGCGCAGGTTGTCGCGAGAGTTGTTGGTGGCTATCCAGTAGCCGAGCGCATCGACTTCGAGCACCAACTTTTTGGTGGCGCCGGGCTGCATGAGCAGCAACTCGCGCTTGGGTACAAGCGACTCCAGCAGTTCAAGCTGGGTGTCCTTTAACTGGAAAACTTCGGCGTACAGATTGCGGTCGATATTCGGGTTCGAGAGAAATATTCTGGTCGGGCAGGACTCATTGACGACATGCAGCATTTCGGATGCTGCGAGTTCTACCACCGATTGCGTGGCGAGGATCATCGCCGCGTTCTTTTTTCTCCACGTTTTTTCAGCACGCAAAATCCAATCGCGAATGGTCTTGTTCTTCAGGAAGATCCACGCCTCGTCGATGGCGAATAGCTTGAATGTCGCGGTGTTTGCAGGTTTTTCAATCTCCGAGGACGCCCGCTGCAACACGTAGAAGAGCAGTGGCTCCAGGATGTCCGGGTAATCCGACCAGCCATCGAAGTTGAAGGTCTGGAAGCGCGAGAACGTGAGAGTGTCCTCTGCGTTGTCGAAGAGGTAGCCGAACTGGCCGGCCTGAGTCCAGCGGTGCAGCCGTTCTCCCAACGGCCCGAGGATGGACGCGAAGTTGGTCAGCGTCCTGATCTCGCGGGGGAGCTTGTAGATGCGCTCCAGCGCAGCGTAGAGCGCCTTTTCATCGCCGGTCGTCAGCTCGTAGCGTCCACCGCCTTCGATCAACACGCGCAGGAAGAGGTACAGGAAATTCAAATTCTCATGCGTTGGCTCAAGTGAGAACGGGTTGATGGTGAAGCCCGGATTCTTGAGGCCGACGTTGAGATAGGTTCCTCCGAAGCTGAGTGTCAGTGCTTCGTAGCTGCCACCAAGATCGAAGATGAACACCAGCGGCCCGTACTTCTGCACCGATTGCAGAAGAAAAACTGTGAGGAAGGATTTGCCAGAGCCCGGCATCCCGAGGATGAGTGTGTGGGCCACGTCGCCCGAGTGCAGGTTCAAGAAATACGGCGTTCCGTGCGTCGATTCGAGCACGGCCAGATACTCTCGCTCCAGATGCGGGTTCCACTGTGCGCCGTTCTCCACATTGAACAGAAAGCCCAGATCTGCATAGTTGGAATTGAGGGCCCACTGTTTGCGCAGATTGAACTGCCGGTTTCCGGGGATGGTGGCAAAGAAGGCATTCAGCAGGTTGTAGCGTTCCTCGTAGAGCAGGCCATCGTGCTGCGTGAAGAGTTTTTGAAACTCCGCGACCGCGTGCTCTACCTTTGCGCGGTCTTCGTCATAGACCACCACCGACAGCGTGAACTCGCCGAAGTTCTTGCCCTCCATGCCCAGCGCGGTCAGTGCTGCGCCCAATTCGGCAACCGCGGCCTCTTTGGAATCATCCACCAGTTCGTCGCGCGGCCCGGCGTTCTGCCGGTCCTGCAGATTCGAGACAAAGCTGGTTTTGGAGTTGTGGTGATGCCGGCGGCGCGAGGCAATTTCTTTCCGTGCCTTGGCGTTATCGACCGGATGCCATTCGGTGACGACATGGAAGTTAGCTGGGATGTCGAGCAGGCCATTGAGGATCAGTGGCCGTGTCTCGCTGGGCAGTTCTTTCAGCGTCAGGACGCGGAGGTAATCGTCATCCACGCGCAAATACCCGCGGTGCGCCTCCAGTTCCGAGTCGCAAACCTGCCAGTCGAGATGGTGCGCACCATAGAGGTGCGCATCCTGAAACTTCGAGGGGCGGAAGTTAACGAGACGGCGCAGTATGCGCAGAGTCTCCTCCGCCCCTGGCAGCCCGACCGCGGTGAGGTCGTTAAGCTGCCCACTCAAACTCTGTATTTTCTGCTGCAAGCGCAGACGGTCGCGCTCGATCTGCTCGTAAATCAGCGTCCGCTCTTTGCTGCCGGAGAACAGGGCGCGCAAGTCGCGCAGCGACGAGCGCGGCTGCTTCGGCAGTGTGGCGAGGGCGTGCAGCAGGCCGGTCTTCTGATAGCTGCCGTCGATCATCACGACCCAATAAATCTCGATGGAATACAGCCGGTCGGCCTTCGACTGAAGAAACGCGGCGCGTTGTTCCACGGATGCCCGCACCAGCGGGTTTTCATATTCCGTGTGCTGGATCGCGGGCCGGTTGCGTTTGAAGAGAATCTGATAGAGACGCGTCCGCTCGTCCAACGATCGGAGCGCGGCTTCCAGGCGTTTCACTGCGTAATCCCGCCCCGCATGGTCCAGGCTCTCGTAATCGACCCCGCCGATCTTGAGAACTGACCCGAGGTCGCCCGATTTGCTCAGAAAGCAGTGCTCGTCCCAGAACCCGTATTGGTTCACCTGGGCGGGAAACGAACCAGCCTCTTTCCAATCCTTCGTGATGACATCAATTCTGTGCATTGTGATTCCTGATGGTGATTTCTGTGGGTTCCCACTTCAGCGGGTCGTACCGCCTGCGGAATTTCGTTGAGTTCATGAGCACGCGCAGAATCTCGACATCGTGGTTCGTGGCGATCCGAGCGACAATCACGCCCACGACGAAAAAGCCGATACCGCCGACCAGCGAGTGCATGAGCGAGAAGATCGCGCCGCCTGTAATGAGTGCGACAAAAAACAGCCTGCGTTCCGCGCCCAGAATGGTCAGCGGGCGGTTCATCGCCTTATACACTTTGTTTTGCCGTGGACCGCCCTCTGCCATGCACATCTCCTCTCTGCCTATCGAGCTTGTTTGTGTTGTGGTTGCGGCTTGGCGCTATCGACTAGCCGGGGAAAAGCCAGGCCATGAAGTTCACGGCGCCGATCGCCATGCCCACGCCGAAGACGATCCCGGCGATAGTCTTTTTCGCCTGGCCCTCTCCGTAAGCGAACATCAGGCCGCCGATCACAATGGCGACCAGCGAAAGGCCCGTGGCGATGGTGCCGGTGAACGCGGTCTTCAATACGTTCACCGCGTTGTCCCACGGATCGCTGCCCGACGATTGCGCGTACACGGGCAGTGCCGCAAGGAACATCAGGGAAGGAATGGCCCATTTCCGGGAACGTGAATACAGCCACCGAGGGCCGGGCCGTTGGATGGGAGGGATTGGCTTCATTGAACAGGCTCCTTTCATTTGCTTCCCGGCGAGTGAACCCCTCCGGCGAGCAACGTCATGGAGTGAAGGTAGGGCAGATGAAGGCGGGGGAAAGTGGAAAGATTTTCCACTCAGTGTCCAAAATGGACACCTTGGAAACGCAGCGATGGTCGAAGTAGAGCGTGGGTGTGATATGCGGAAGCGGAACGCGTTGAATTCACCGCGCGAACCGCGCGGATATGCTCATTCCCACCATGTCAAGCAAAGAATCCGCGGGCACGGTGCGGGTCAAGGTCGCAGAAATCACAACTCAGGAAAGCGATCGCCTTGAGGCGCGGCGGGCGCGCGGTCACGCTCATCTCATGGTGGGAATCTGAGAGGACCGCTTCTTTGCGGCGATCCTCTCTTTTACACGCGCTAGCCGCGCACTGGCTTCAGTGAAATAAACATCGTCGAGTTCCATGCCGATGTACCTGCGGCCCGTTAGCAGTGCTGCCGCGCATATGGAGCCGCTACCTGCAAAGGGATCAAGTACGCTGTCGCCTGAAAGAGAGAAGCTGCGAATCAGCTGTGCCAGCACCGGAACAGGTTTCTGTGTGGGATGCAGCTTGTTGCCACTGTATGGCATATCCATCACATCCATGAGTGGCTGCTTCGGCAGTGGCGGTCTTCCCTTTGCAAGTAGGAATGCCTGCTCGTGCTGATAGCGAAGGAACCTGCTCTTTGAGCTATAGCTCTTGCGAAATACGATATGTCCAACAGGCTGAAAGCCTGCGCTGCGCCACGCTTCGAAGAAGGCGTCCACGCGGCTCCAGCCATAGTACATGACAGCAACCCGATTCTGCCTGAGTACGCGATACGCTTCCGCCATGGCTGGTTTGAGCCAGTCGGCATTCACATCATTCTGAATACTACGTCCGTTGCGGTCGCGATAGTTCACCAGATACGGCGGATCGGTCAGTATGAAATCGACGCTGTTTGCAGGCATCTCATGCATGATCTTGATGCAGTCGCCGTGTGTGATCGTGTTGATGAACCGGTTCTGAATTGCAGTTTGTGCTTGCATCGCTTTGATCTCCTTTGTGGTCCCGGAGTGATCTCTCAGGACACACACCCGGAGGGCGCGAGGGATGGCTGCTCCCAAGGCAGGCGGGATGCTTTTTCGGGGGGACCTTCAGGGGGAGCCGAAACCCGCAGGGCGTCTGCCGGGCCACTCGCCAGGTTGGTCAGAAAAGAACTGGCATGGCAGACGAAGCAGAATTCTGCTAGCCGCCGGGCGCAGCCTGCACTTCTCTCGCGGTGTCTGAGAGAACACGCAGGACAAGAGGAGATCTATACCACCGCAGCCATATGAAGATTCCGGTCAGCGATCTCAGATTTGCAGGACGACAGAGGATGTCTCATGGAGGTAACACTGCATAATGGTAGTATTACGAGGACGGAAGCAAGGTGACCACTGCAAAGGCGCTTACTTTCCGGCAATGATCCGCTGTGCGCGCTCGATAGAGGCGAGGGCGACAAAGCTGCTGAGGCTGCGGCGTTCCAATTTCGCCGCCTTCTCCAGTAGCCGACGTTCTTCCTGGGTGTAGTAGGAGAACACTTTCGCTCCAAGTGGGGTCTTGCCGGTGCGCCGGGAAGGAATGTGATCCCTTTTGGCCACCGCACTCAATGGTACTACTGTGCTGTACAGCAGAGGTATTATTCGAGCACCATTTTGCAGGAGTCGACGCTTCCAGGCCAGGGTATCCTGCACGCGAAACCTGATTCGCTATGATTGGGAATCAAGCGCCGCGCCAAGACGGAACATGGAGTTTGCTATGGCTAAGAGCAGAGATCGGGATATCTTCCCTTCGCCGGATCAGTCACGACCGCAAAAGGCCCTGTTGTTTGAACTTAAGGGGAGAAGAGATGCAGAGGACGGAATCGCGGCGACCGTCTCCACGGAGATGATCGCCGCGCTCAGCATCGAGGAAGTGGTCGCCTATGTGCGAGGGCGTCAGCCGAGCGTGGAGATCGTGGAACTGAAGGTTCTCGGCAAAGTGCAGGTGCTGTCCAGCTCGGAACACCTGGCGTAGTGCCTATTTCAGAACAGATTCTTTAGGTTTCGACGGCCATCGACGATCCTGACGATTTCAACGGCATTGATCGGGCCTTCGTCGGTGTCTGGATGAGTTTCATAGAGAACCAGATACGGCCCCTCGACAAGAACGCGAGTCGAGGGCCGAATATCTGGCCTGCGCTGGCAAAGAGAGCCGATACCGGCTCTAAATGCAGCCCTCGACAACTACATGGCAGAAGTGGTGCGTAAGTATCCGGTGGCCGGAACCGGAATAGCGAACTCAACTCTCTGCCCGCGCAAACCTTCGCAATTGAACCCCTCGCACCGTCAGCAAACTAATCAAACGCAAATTTATTCCCCCCAAAAGGCCCTCCGGAATGGCCCTTAGATTGCAGCTAGCCTGTTGGGAGTCTCTATAACAGCAGCCTCTCCCGAGAGCATAGAGATTAAGAGGAGAGAAGACATGGACGTCTCAGGAATCAGCAGTTCACTCAATTCGGCAGGCACGCAGTATAACTTCACGAAGATGACAAATCAGCAGTTCCTAACTGCTGTCCAAGACCTGGGTAGTGAAGGGAAGATTTCTCAGTCCGATGCCGCGCAACTTTCATTCATCGCTCAAGGCGTCGATTCCGTTCCCATAAATGGACCCAGCCCATCGGTTCAGAGCATTCTTGCGGATCCAACTCAGCACAATTTCATCTCAGAGTTGCAAGGGGACGACTACGGGGCGAACACATCAGGCGCGGTAGGCGGTGCTATGTACAACTCTATGCTGAACGATCTCAAAACCTACCAGGGTACCGTCGTGACTCAGCCATCCACTATGTCGGTAATGGGCTAAATTTAAAGGGGCTACGCTGAAACGTAGCCCCTTCACCCTCAATGCGAGTATTGAATGTTCAGCTGCGCACTATAGGTGTTGTAGGGAAGTACCTCAGACGTATCCTGAGCTGTGAATTTGATTCCGTAGCCCAGATTAAGGTAATAACCAGCATCCCACTCATAGCGGAAGCCTACGACTGTAGAACCGTTGGGGCAGTTCGTCGTGTAGTTACTTCCGCTTTGACATACCGGGACTTTTCCAACCATTTCAGCATTGGCATAGACATTGCCGCCCTGTGTGGCAATCTCTCCAGTCCCATATCCAATTTCCCAAACAAATACGTAGGCGGCGGAGCCGTGATACACATTTGCGGTTTGTACTTCACCCGATGTGATCGTTTCACAGGTTGTTCCTGCAGCGTCCACGCAGACATTGTTAATGAAAACCCTTGTCAGAGCTGGAGCCGGGCTGTCGGGAGTAGGTGCCACGGATGGCTCAGCTTCATCGCTCTCACTTTTAGGAAGAGAGGAAAATGGAACGTTGTCAACCTGTGTGGAATGAATATGTGTGAACACTTTTGGGGTCACGTTCTGTGCGACTCCGTTAGCGGAACCGAAAGACGCGAAACTAGCAAGAGCTAGGACCGATAGGAACGACGAAGCTGTGCGCATAAACCTTCTTCACTTGTACGGTTATAGTTCTGAGGGTTATGAAGGCTGACGTCCAACCTACGGAAATGAGAGTAGCAGATACTCTCTAGCCCAATCATGCGCGCAAAATATCGTACGTGCCTGTCCATCTACCGCTTTCGTGGGTATTGTTTGATCCTTAACAGTCCAGGACCGGCGCATCCGACCCGCGATGGATGAAACGGGCATTTTGGGGTTTGTCTTTGTTCTGTTGAACTTGCATTTTCTTTCTTAATCCCTTACCCGTGCCCAATTAAGCTGTTTCGAGGGGTTGGACAGAAACAGTCGTCTGGGAAATGGCTCCGCCCCAGCCAAACGGGCATACGCGAGGAGCCAAGCAGTCCGAGTGCATCGAGATCACGGTTTAAGATCGTAACCTCGACGGACTGGGAATCCATATCGGTGGTTTTGACTAAATACCCAGAAAAGTGAATCTTGGGTCTGAATTGCCGCTGCTCCTCGCCGCTTCATTCGCAGTTAATTCTGTCCTGATGCGATGGGATGCAGTCCTGGCGGATCAAATGCAGTCTCACGAGCAGATAATCCTGTCCTGACGGCTGGATAGATGCAGTTAATTCTGGCCTGAAATCGCCTCGAATGCAGTCTCGGCGGTTTTCAAATGCAGTCCCCTATACCTGAGGAGTCCACAGAAGTTCAACGAGCATGAGATTGCGCTTCTCTCGCTTTCGCCAACCGCTTCCGGCCCTCGCGTTTTACCTTGTCGAAATCGACCTTTCTGGCGGGTCCGCTGGCTTTGCCCTCATCCCATAGTTGCCGTAGCTGCCTGATGTCCTCCTGGCGCAGTTCGCGCTTGAATTGCCAGTCGCGGATTGCCTCACGGACAATTTCGCTGGTGGTGGCATATTCGCCGGTATCAACAGCGGCTTTGAGCGCGCCGACCTGCTCGCCGGTCAACGCGATACTCACCTTTTGAACTTCGGGCATGGGGACGTCTCCTTGGAGCATATCTTACTACTTCTTGGTAAGAAATGACGGAATCATGCCGGAATTCGCAAGTTGGCGGCCGTCTGTAGTCGTTCGCCTTATCCATATTGCGGCATCTCCCCGAGTTGTCCAATTTGGATACTGCGTGGAAAATTCTTCCACTTTTTCTATTGGCTGTCGGCTCTACGCTTCTCCCTGAGATCGCCCAAGTTGAGGGAAATGCGTGGAGAGCAGGCATGCCAAAAGCGATACCGGACCAGCGCTGGAGAAGCGGTCCGGTACCGCTGCGCGCGGAGGCGCCAGGAGCCATCCCATCAAACTGAATCCAGCCCTCAAGTCCTGGCTGGACAACGTCATCATCCCCGCGCTGGTGGAGGAATACCTAGCCGAAATCGAGCAGAAAAATAGACTTGCGATCACTGGCGGCTCGGAGGTACGTTCCAACAAGGAGGGTGAGAAATCATGACCTTACGTTGCGCCGCCTATGCCCGCTACTCCAGCGATCTCCAGAGCCCGCTTTCGATTGACGACCAGCTTCGGATCTGCCGCGAATACGCGCGGTCTCACGGGTTTCTCTTCCTCGAAGAACACATCTATACCGACGAGGCATTGAGCGGAGTCGGCGCGGACCGTCCGGGTCTGGGCCGCTTGTTGAATGCGGCCCTCTCGCCTGCGCGGCCTTTCGACATAATCCTGCTCGACGACAGCAGCCGTTTGGCACGAAACACCAAGGACGCATTGAGCATCTTTGAACGGCTCAACTTCGCGGGTATCCGCCTGATCGCGGTAAGCCAGGGGATCGATTCCGACAACGAGCAGGCGCAGGTTCTCGTGACTGTTCACGGGATGGTGGACAGCCTGTACGTGAAGGAACTTGCCAAAAAGACCCATCGTGGCCTGGAAGGACTGGTGCTGCGAGGCCAGCATGCCGGCGGGCGCTGCTACGGCTACGATTCCGCTCCAGTTGAGGGTGCAACAGGAAAGCAACTCGTCATCAACGAAGACGAAGCGAAGGTGGTTCGCCGCATCTTCGAGATGTCGGCCAACGGGCAGTCGCTCAAAACCATTGCGAAGACTTTGAACCGTGAGTGCGTTCCTTCGCCGAGACCGCGCAGTGGAAAGAAATACGCGACATGGTGCCCTACCTGCATCCGGGAGATGCTGCGGCGCGATCTCTACGCGGGGAAGGTGATCTGGAACAGTTCCCGCTTCGTGAAGGTGCCGGGTACGAACAAGCGCGTCCGGCGCGCGCGGCCAGAGAGCGAATGGCGCATTGTGGCTCACCCGGAACTTCAGATCGTCTGCGACGAGTTATGGCAGCGCGTGCAGGAACGGCAGAAACGCATGATGGCCATGTACAGCGGCGCCAAGAAGGGCCTGATACCGCGTTCGGTCACCAGTCCCTATCTTCTGAGCGGCATCTTGAAGTGCGGCGAGTGTGGCGGGAATCTGATCATCATCACCGGATACAGCTCTTACGGGCACTATCCGCAATACGGCTGCTCGCAGCACTTCAACCGGGGCGCCTGCTCCAACGGAATGCTGATCCGGCGTGACTGGATCGAAGAGAAATTGCTGGATGAGTTGCAGAACCAGGTTTTGAAGCCCGAGGCCATCGACTATGTCCTGAACGAGTTCGGAACCCATCTGAAGGACGCATTCGCTAACCTCTCGAATCAGATGGCGCAGATGCGTGAGCGCCGGCAGAAGCTCGAAGGGGAATTGAAGCGGCTGGCGCAGACCGCGGCGGAAACAGGGCCTTCGGCGTTCCTCGTGGCCGCGATCCACGAGCGTGAGCAACAACTGCGCGAGATTACCGATCAGCTTCTCGCTGGTGGGTCCAACTCGGTCGATGCTCACATGACGGAGATTCGGAGCTTCATTACGCGGCGGCTTGGAGATCTCCGCACACTGCTGGCCAGGAAGCCTGTTGAGGCTCGGAGCGAGCTACTGAATCATGTATCGGAGATCAGGATGATCCCGCAGAGCGGACACGGGAAGCCGCACTACGTCGCCGAAGGAAACTGGCATCTGCTTGGGATTGAAAGCGATAGCTCTGAAGGAGCCTTTACGCAAATTCGGATGGTTGCGGGGGCTGGATTTGAACCAGCGACCTTTGGGTTATGAGTGACCTCGCAATCGCGTATGTTGTTGACTCTAAGGCACGAATGGCTACTCAAAAGTACGCAAAAGTACGGGCTGGACAGCTTATTGGGAGTCTGTTGGGAGTCTGTGTTTTTTGACGATTTCTAGCTCGATTCAGGCTCCATTTGCACCAAAATTGGTGCAATATTCCGTTTTCTGCGAGTTGATCGCGGCTCGTCAGGCAGCTCGCGAACTCGCGCAACAGTTGGGCGGAGTTCCCAACTTGAAGCAGCTCTTTTTAAGCCGAGATCGGCAATTTTTGACCAAGGCATCTTCGCTTGGCACTGGCAACCGATTTTGAGCCACATTTTAGCCCTCCCGTGGGAGTCGGTTGGGAGTCTATTGGGAGTGGGTTTTAACCATTGGGAAAGGACGAAAAGGTTGATTATACTTTGACACTACCACTCTCTAAATCATTATTATTCTATGCTTTAATGACTTACGGTTTGTGGCTTCCGATAGTCTTATACAGGGTATAGCCACCAGATTTTAGGATTTCAGGTTTAACAAAAGTGTCAGAAGTTGATGTATACTTCTGACAGTACAGGTGACGTATGGAACGCCTCACAGAAGCCATTCTCGAAAAAACGAACGCCCTGCCCGAGGGGATGCCAATCTCTGCCAAGATGCTGCTGCATCTCGGCAACAGAGCGGCCCTCGACCAGGCGCTCTCCCGGCTTGTGCGTCGTGGCAAACTCCTGAGAGCAGGACGGGGTGTGTATGTGTCCCCCGTCGCAAGCCGCTTTGGGAGCCGGACACCTGCCGTGGAGAAGGTAGTTGAGGAGCTGTCCCGTCAGCGCGGAGAGACGGTCGTTTCTTCGGGAGCCACATCTGCCAATGCTCTTGGATTGACGACGCAGGTGCCAACCCGAACCGTCTATTCAACCTCTGGGAAGAGCCGGAAATTTACTTTGGGCAAGCAGGTCATCCACCTTCAGCACGTACCAGCATGGCAGCTCACCCTAGCCAAAGATCCCGCTGGCGAGATCGTTCGCGCTCTCGCATGGGCTGGCCCGGAGAAGGTCATCCAAGCGTTGAAGCAGATCGAGACCAGAGTCCCGCGCTCTGAATTTCAGCGCATATCCCAGCAAAGCTCACGGTTGCCGCTCTGGTTGGCAACCGCACTGAGCGGGATTGGAAACTATGCCTGAGAGCTTCTTTCATCTGAGCGCCAAAGAGCAGGAAGAGGCTCTCCAGGTAGCGGCATCGGCGTCCGGCAGACCTGCCCATCTCTTGGAGAAAGACATCTGGGTCGTCTGGGCGCTTTCGACGTTGTTTACGTCTCCGTTTGGCTCCCATCTGGCGTTCAAGGGCGGCACCGCTCTCTCAAAAGCATACAAAGCAATTCGCAGATTTTCAGAGGATGTGGACCTCACTTACGACATCCGCGCCATCGCACCACAGCTTGTCAGGAATACTCCTGACGGACTCGACGCGATTCCTCCGAGCAGAAGCCAGGAGAAGAAGTGGTCCGATGAAATCCGCAAGGAACTTCTCCCAGCATGGCTTCGCGACAGCGCCCACCCAATTGTGCAAGCGGGACTTGCAGGACTTCCGGCGGCCACTAGCCGCGTCACGGATGGGTGCATCTTCATTGATTACAAACCTGTCGTCGCCGCGTCCAGCTACGCACTCCCCAGGGTCATGCTCGAATTCGGTGCACGTTCGACCGGCGAACCGAGCAGCGTGCGCCCCGTCCGCTGCGATATTGAGGAGTACATCCCGGGGGTTTCATTCCCAGTCGCAAACCCGCGGGTCATGGACATTTCGCGCATCTTTTGGGAGAAGGCAACAGCCGCCCATGTCTATTGCGCCCAAGGTGGAGCTGGACTGAGTGATCGGTTTTCTCGACACTTCCATGACCTCGTTCGCCTTGAAGAAGCCGGACACCTCGCGAACGCGCTGGCCGCCCGTAACATTGCAGAAGCGGTGGCGATCCACAAGAATTCCTTCTTCGCCGAGAAAGACGCGGCTGGAAATCGGATTGATTATCTTACCGACCTGCACAGCGGCCTCACCATCGTGCCCGAGGGAAACGCGCGCGATGCTCTGCGAGGCGACTATCAGCGGATGCTCGAAGACGGCCTTCTTCTTGAAGACGCCGAATCCTTCGATCTCCTGATGGACAAGTGCAAAAAGATTGAAGAGCAAGTGAAGAGATTGTCAGCAATCAAAGACAATCTTTAGTGGATAGCATATAGAGGAGCACAAATGGTCGACACGACAACACCCGCTTCGGTTCGACGCGAACTCAATGAGCGGTTCGAGGCCTTAGCCCTCTTTAAGAGGAATCGCAATACGGCCCTGCACCACTTCTGTGCCGCACTTGAATTAATTCCGACCCCACTCTCTGACAATCCTGACCTCGCGATGGCGAAGGGACGTCATGCCGTAGAGGCAAGTATGCGGGCAATTCCCGCCATCTTCCGGTTATGTCCTATCGCCCCGATTGGGTTGTCATTCGAGATCAACTCAGCTGCATTGGCGGAAGCATTGGAACTCGTCGACTTTGCATCCCGTTACGATTCGATAATGTATTACTTTGAGCTGGCAGACCGTGGACAAGTTGAGGTCCGTTACGATCCGCTGGCGCAGCGCACTGTCTTCAGCTATGCCTCACTCGATGAGAGTGCAGCAGATACTTTGTTGCGCACCCATGAGAGAGATTCAAAGATTGTTGAAGCCAGCGAGGCTGACCAAGCCATTGCCGGTGAACTCACGCAGCAGGCGAGTACAGAGCTTAATAAAACCATCCTCTTTGCTTCTCCGGATGCCATCGACTATACCTGGACTCCCACACTACTAGCTGTGGCGAGAAAGTATGCAGAAGTTGCAGCCAGAGCGATGCGGTGGGAGTTTCCCCCGGACCTTGCCATTGGCAATCTAACCTTCGGAGACATCCGCAGGTTCTGGGGGGCGCTCCATGCGGTCTCATTCATCCACAGTTGCGCACACATGATGGCAGCTCAAGGCCAGCCGAATAAAATTCCGCAAGGAAGCATTCTGCCGATGAAACGCCGCGAGGAATGGAATGAACTCTTAGCGGACGTTGGCGGTGTCGGTGTGGGCGCAGTTTCGGAACTTCTCTGGTGGTATACCTTCGACCTGAAGGTCGCGGAAGCAACTGCGCCAATTCAGCCATTTTTCGAGGTCAGACCTGGTTACCTGGCCATGCCAATGATTCTCATCACTACCAGTAGTATCGAGCGTAATCTGCAAAAGATATTGAGCCGCCATCCCAATCTACGATCTTTCTACCCTCCGGTGAAAGGCGAGAAGGAACGAATCGCATTGACGCATCTTTCCAGTCTCTTTCCTGAAGGGGAGTTTGCGGTGAAGCCAACCGTCATAATCAAGGGGATCACAGACGCCGATCTCGTGGTATACGAAAAGAACTCAGGATTCACGCTCGTAATTCAGCATAAGTGGTTGATTGCCCCTGAAACAGTGGCAGAATCAAGCGCGAATGATGATGAGCTGCGCAAAGGAGCGTTACAGGCGGTTCAGTCAAGAGACGTCTTCCGCAATGACCATACTATGGTTCGACGGGTACTGAGTCTTCCGAGTGACCAATTTATCGACAGAGTAGAGGCTGTAGTCATCTGCCGCGGGGCCGAACCGACTGGTTTCCTTGAAAAGCTTGCGGTTCCCATTGCTCTGGAACTCGCTTTTGAGGAATTATGGCAGCAGGCTTCCAAGTCGCTCTCGAAACTGTGGGAAGGACTCTCTTCGCGACCTGACCATGTTGAAGCCGCATCCCGCTATGAAGACACTGTGGCAACAATAGCGATTGGGCATCTTCGATTCCTGGTTCCGGTGTTCTCGCTCGTCGTAAAGTTGTGACTTCACGACTTGATTCGAGCGCGAGGAGATTTATGCCTGATGTTTGCTGATTGAATCTGCGGATTGGTCCTGTTACAACGTCGTTGTGGCCAGAATAGATTCTGGATTAACGCTATATCGCAGATGCACAAACTTAGCTGACAAAGCTGCCTGCCCTCTGGGATCCACCGACCCGCAGGTCGATTCGGGTATCACGTTTAGATCACGGACAAACTGAAAACTGACCCACACCCCGCACAGCTTTCTTGACGAGACAGCCCTCCCGATACCAAGTCATACAATAATGTTCCGACCGATCCCGGTTGGTTCGCAGTTCTGTATGCGTGGGGCGCATAAGAGCGCACCGGAAACTCATTGGACTTGGATGCACAAGCTGCTCTAATTTTGCGCTTATCCCGACTGCATCGCAGTCGTTGGAGGAGCCAATGTCCAACAGAATCCTAATCGCGATTTCCCAGATGACGGCCCAGGCATCTCACAGGTGGATGCGCCTGTCCACCCTGATTCCAGCCGTATGCCTTTTCCTCCCTATCGCCGCTCTTGCTCAGAGCGGTTCGCCCTTCGATACGGGCTTCACTTCCATTCAAACCCTCTTCACTGGCACCATCGCAAAGGTCGCGAGTCTGGTTGCGATTGTGATTGGCGGCTATGGTTTCGCGCACGGCGAACCGGGAGCGAAGAAGGCTCTCGCCGGGGTCGCTGCCGGGACGGGCATTGCCGTCCTTGCGGCGAATGTATTGACCTGGCTTTGGGGTGTGTAGAGAATCTCTTCTCTCCCTGCAACCTTTCACCATTCACAACGCGGATCGAGGGGCTTATGCCAGAGCAAAGCAATCAGAATGCTCGCACAAATCGAGTCTTCAAGAGTCTGCATAAGCCTCTCACCTACTTGGGCGTAGAGCGGACGCTGTTTTACTTCGTCTGCGTGGGGGCTGTGAGCGCCTTCAATCTCTTCAACAGCATTCTGGGCGGCATTGCCGTTTTCATTGGCGGCTTTGCATTCGGTCACTGGGTGACAAACAGCGACCCGGCGTTCCTACGCATCCTGGCGAAGTCCGAACGATACAAGTTGCGCTATGACGCCGCCAAGCAGCAGGTTCCACGAGTGGAGGTGCGCTGATGTTCCGACTCGATAAAGTTATCAAGCCATGGAAAGAGAGTGCGTCCCTCAACGACCACATCAATCTGTATGGCTTCTGGAATGAGACCAGCTTTCTCACCAAGAGCGGCGACGTGGGAATGGTTTTGAGTATTCCCGGCGTGGACTATGAAAGTCTTGACCACGCGGAACAGGAGTACGCGGTAAAGCGGCTGGAAGCCGCGCTCAAAGCCTTTGGTCCCGGCTTTCACGTCTACCAGTACCTCTTCAAATCCAACCGCCCTGATATTCCATTTGCAAGCTATGAAGACCCGGTCGTAGAAGCCGCCATTGAACAGCGGCGGCAGTTCTTTGAGGAAAAGCGAGACCATCTATACCAGGTCGAAATCTTTTACGCCATCGTCCTTGAAGGGCCGCGCTCGAAGAGCGGCATCGGCGCGGCATTCTCGCAGCTCTTCCGCGATCCGGCCGGAGCGATTGGCGAACTCCGGACGCAGTTCACCAATAACAGTATGAAGGTGTTGCTGCGTTCCCAGGTCGAGAACGAACTAGCGAAACTGGACCAGAAGGTGCAGACATTCGCCCGCCAGCTCGCCGACTTCATGCAAATCGAAGTCTTGAACCAGCAAGGTCAATTCCAATTCTTTCGTCGATTGCTCAACTATGACGATGGTCGCATCGTGGGAAGACCACAATCCACACAGTTTCTCGACTATCAGGTTGTCAATTCCAATATTGAAGCGGAGCGCAATCACCTCCGTGTGGGCGATCACTTTGTCCGCGTGTTGACGATGAAAGAGGCTATCACTGAGACCCGGCCTCTCGTTCTGGATCAACTGCTGAAGATCCCCGCAAACTTTTACGTTGTGACCGAGTGGACGCCGCTTGCTACCGACAAGGCGCGCAAGGAAGTGAACAAGCGCCGCCGCCACTTCAATATGTCGAAGACCGGCTTTGTTTCTCAGGTGAGCACTGATACCACGAAGACCAATCCCCGCGACGTACTGGTCGATGAGTCGAAGCAGGCCGACATCGAGAACCTTGGTGATTGCCTCCGCGTGCTTGGCGACGGGCAATCTCTGGGAGACTTTTCTCTCACCATTGTTGTGTATGCGGCCACCGCGAGTGAGACTGACCAGGTTATCGGCGAGTTTACCAGCGTCTTCACCAATGCGGACGGCAATCTTTTCATCGAGACTTACAACCAACTCAATGCGTACTTTGCCACGGTTCCCGGCAACTACGCGCAGAACCTTCGCAAGCTGTACCTGCTCAATACCAACTATGCGGACCTGTCGTTTCTCTTCACCATCCTTGCCGGAGAGAAGCACAACGCCCACCTGGGCGCGGAGTACCTGACCGTCTTTGAAACGGAGAATGCGACACCATACTTCTTGAATCTGCATAATGGCGAAGTCGCCCACACGCTCATCCTTGGAATGACCGGGAGCGGCAAAACTTTTCTTTGCGCGTTCCTGCTTCAGAACGCGCAGAAATACAAGCCACTCACGTACATCTTTGACATTGGCGGAAGCTATCAGTCGCTCACGTCGATCTTTGGCGGATCGTATCTGAATGTCGGCCAGGAATCGCGGGATTTCACCATCAATCCATTCTCACTGGAGCCGACAAAGGAAAACCTGCAATTTCTATTTTCATTCTTCCGTGTGTTGATCGAGGGCGACGGTCAACGTTACCGAATGGACTTCAAAGAGGAGCGCAAGCTGTGGGACGGCATCGAGCGAATGTATGTTCTCGACCCAGAGCAGCGCACTCTTTCCAACTTCGCCGATATTGTTGGCGAACTCAAAGAACGCTTGCACCGCTGGACGCACGGCGGCCAATACGGTTTCCTCTTTGACAACGTGAAGGACAGTCTCTCCTTCGTAGATTTTCAGACCTTCAACTTCCACGGATGGAGCGATGCGCCCGATGTGCTGGAGCCGCTTCTCTTTTATGTGCTCCACCGCGCCTCAAATGAGATTGCAAACCCGGCGAAGTTGGCGAGTTTCAAGACCTTTCTGCTAGATGAAGCGTGGCTCTTCATCAAGAACGAGACTATCCGCAACTATGTGGTCCAGGCACAGAAGACGTGGCGCAAACACAATGCCGCCATGATTCTCGCAACCCAATCCATCAAGGAGCTTCAGGAGTCCGGGATGCTGGCGATTGTGGCAGAGAGTTGCCCAACCAAGATATTCCTCGCAAATCCAGAGATGAACCGCGAGGTCTATGCCGAAGCCTTTCACCTCAACGATACCGAACTGGACATTATCAGTGGCCTTGTTCCACCAGGTCAGATGCTCATTCGCAAAGCGCAGACCTCGAAGAAGGTTCAGTTGAATGTGGATTCAGTTTCCTATTGGATGGCGACCAACAACGCCCGCGACAACCTCAAGAAGCGCGATTACTTCGGGCGCTTCGGTATCGCGGACGGGCTTCGTCATCTTGCCGAGGATCATCCGTTCCGGCCTCGTACGCTGGCCGTTTCTCATTCCACCACCAACCGATAAGGAGGCATCGCATGAACCGTCTAATCGCTGTCGCCGGGGTTGCCCTGGCACTCACTTCCATCGTTGCCGTCGCACAGGAGTCGGCACGCACTGTGCAGTATCACTCACAGGACATCGTGCCGATTCGCGCCAAGGTCAAATACACAACCCTGATCGTGGTGCCACCGACTGAGAAGATCATGGAAGCCGCCACTGGCGACAAGGACTTCTGGATTGTGGATGTAGTTGGAAACTTCTGCTTTGTGCATCCGGCCAAGCAAGGCATCAGTTCCAACCTGAATCTCATTACGGACAAGGGGAACATCTACAGCTTCACCTTGCAGGACATTTCCGCGTCCTCCGGTGAACCGGATCTGAAGGTGATTATCGAGCCAGCCGATCCCTCCTCGATTGTCGCGGCCAGCGGACCTCCGCAGTTCGTTCCCGCTTTTCAACTGGAGCAATCGAAGCTGCAACTCGCCGCGCTCCAGTCGCACGTCACCCAGGCGGTGGATGAATACAAGAGCGCGTACCCAACACAACTCAAGTTCGATTACGCCTACAAGGCGAACGAAGCGCCCTTCGACATTCAGTCGATTTATCACGATGACAAGTTCACCTACATCAAGACGAACGCGCCCGAAAAGTTCAGCGTCTACGAAATGAAGGATGGCAAACCCAACCTCATCACTTATGATCTCCGGGAGGGGACCTACATTATCCCGAAAGTGATGGACAGCGGTTATGTCGAGCTTGGCAAAAAGCGGATGGACTTCACACGGAAGGGATGACTGTCATGACCGAGAACATATTTTCTCCCCGAACAGAAGCGCAGGCCGTGCCGCAGTTTGAGCCCGAGTTGCGGCACACCACGAACGAGCCGAAGGGCGTCCTGCAAAAGAACCTCAAAACCTTTGTGTATTTGGGCGCGGCATTGCTCGTGATCGTCGCGGCGATCTTCAGTTCAACCGGCAAGAAGACTCCGGCGCAGCAGGCCGCGGCAAAGGGGCAGCCTCCCCAACCAACCTTGCAAGACAACACAGACAACAATGTGCAGGACTTGAAGAACCAACTCCAGGCTCAACGCCAGAAGGAGCAGCAGCAAGCGGCGCTTGCTGCCGCCACGGGAGGCGATCCCGCGCTTGCGTCTGCAACGCCTGCGCAACAGACAGCGGCAGCGGCCTATGGGCCGACAGGTATTGCCTCACCTTGCGTGGCTGGTCAGCCTTGCCCGCAACCGCAGACCGGCTACGGCCAACAAAGCACCGGACAACTACAGCTTAGTCCAGAACAACAGCAGGCCCAACAGATTGCCGCGAAGGAACGAGCGCGAGCCGACGACGCTCGTTTCGCTTCCAACCTTGCGTACTCTCGCTCTTTTGACCAGCCGCAAGGACCAGGCCAGATGGTGCCTGTAAGCCAACAACAGGCGGGTAGCAGCCTCGTCTCCCCACGAGCCGCAGGTGAACAACAGGCCGCGCCGGAAGGTTACAAACGGCCAATGGAGGCGAATGTTGATTCTGCCGTGGGGCAGCCATACCTTGTTTACGAGGGGTCTGTCCTCGACACAGTTCTCATGAATCGTTTGGACGGAGACGCAGCAGGAGCGGTGAAAGTTCTTGTCTCGAATCCGTTGTATTCGCACGACCACCAGCACGTTATCATCCCCGAGGGAACGGTCGTCTTAGGGGAAGCAAAAAAGATTGGTACAGCAGGCATCGGCCAACAGCGACGCATGGCCGTCATTTTTCATCGTTTGATTATGCCGGATGGTTACTCCGTCGATCTCGACCAGTTCCACGGGCTCGATCAGATCGGAGAGGAGGGACTGAAGGACAAAGTCAACAACCACTACTTTGAAATCTTCGGCGCTTCGATCGCTTTGGGCATTGTTGCCGGAGCAAGCGAGATCACACAGGGCGGCGGCGCTATCACCACCAGCGGTTCCCAAGCGTTCACTACAGGAACCGCGGCCAGTGTTTCGCAATCAGCGAACACTATTCTTGACCGTTTCATGCAAATTCCGCCTACGATCACAATTCGGGAAGGGCATCGAGTGAAAGTGTATTTCACGCAAGATATGCTTCTTCCGGCTTACAGCAACCACACCATTCCACAGACGTTCTGAGGAGGCTTTCAATGCGATTCATCGCAGTTCTTCTTTTGGCCACTCTTACCCTTGCAGGCTGCCAGAGCAAGGCGAAAAAGGTGCAGCAGTTGCAGAAGCAATACGACGCTGAATACCCCGCCTATTCGAAGGATTGTTTGGACGAAGATACTTCGGGGGCCACCAGGCTGCTTACCGGGGAAAAGCTGACCAACGAAGAGATTGCCGCTCTCGAAGCCAAGAAGAAAGCGAGAGAAACACGGTGCAAGCCGGAAGCCGACCGTCTCGCCGAGATTCAGCGCGAGATTCTTGCGGCGCAGCAGTAGTCCCAATCGCCGTTTGACAATCACAACCATCCACAGAAAACGAGAGGAGAACCCTGTGAAAAAAATGATCTTCACCGCACTCGCCTTTGGACTTGCCACGCTATTGGAACCAGTAGCGCACGCACAGTTCGGTTCCGGCGTCGTCTACGATCCTACGCAATCGGTCCACGCCATCACGCAGATCGAACATGAAGAACAATCCATTTCCAACCAGTTCCAGCAGATCGAGCAGGGACAACAGATCTTCAGTAACACGGTCAAGATTGCCACAACGGCCTTGCAAGCCTACAACGTTGCTCACCAGCAGTACGAGCTTGTTCACCAGATGATTCTCGCGCCGACAATGCTCTATCAGAGGTTTCTCTCCCCCCGAAGCGACTTGATGCTGATGCAACAGATCTCTAACACCTACGGCAATTCGATGGGATGGCTCAATGCGTCGAATACGGGGAACGGAGCGTCAGCGGCCTACCAACAGGTTAGTGTTCCACACACAGCCAACATGGTCCCCGGCTACAACACGGCGAGCTTCGCAGGACAGCAGCAGATCGCCGCGCAGGGGGCCACCATTGACATCGGCGATTCCGTGATGAGTACCAACCTGCAAGCTCTGGGAACGATCCGTGCAAATCAGGTTGCAAGGCAGACAGATATTGCCAATCTGGAAGCCGCAACGCAAAGCCAGGATGCCTCACAGCAGACCATCATGGCCACCCTCCAGCGCATCAATCTGGCTTTGCTTTTGGAACTGCGCAATCAGCAGGACGCAAACCAGATCAACGCCAACCTTGCCCTGCAACAGATGGTTGCCCAGAAGCAGCAACAGGACACAATGAAGTCAGCTTTCCGTGACTCATCAGGATACGAAAGCTACTACAACGCCAACGTCACCACGACCAACAGCGGCGCGGCAAATCTTCTCACACAAGCCTACTGAATAGGTGCGCCGAGAAAGACATGAGGAACTGAAGATGGGTCTCTTTGATTTCATCTCTCAAGGGTGCCAGTCGCTAGCTGCTACGGCGGCACCCTCCATTACAGCGATGGGCGTCCATATTGTTCTTTCGCTGGCAACTATAATCCTGGTCTGGTTCGGTGTTCAGGAGGCACTTGCCTCCGCACAGGGCGGGGCCGGCTTCAGCATGGGCAGGTTTCTCAATCTTTTCATGCTCCTGACCTTTGCCTATGCGATGGTGAACTACTACGACAGCGCCATCCCCGGACTTGGCTTCTCCATCAAGGGGTTCATTGATGGCGGAACAGCCAACCTTGTGACCGTCATCGGAGCGGATGGTGCCACGACCATGCTGAGCCAGATACATACAGCATCCTCGAAAACCGGTCCGTCGATGCTGACCAGCATGATGTCCCCTTACTACTCCCTTGTGTACTTTGTTGTGCAATTCCTTTTGGGCGTCCTGGCCGCAGTGGTTTCAGCCATTGTGGCGTATGGCGCAATTGCGTCCACCATCGTCGGATTGCTGGGGCCGATCTTCATTCCGTTCCTTGTCTTCGACAAGCTCGACTGGCTGTTCTGGGGATGGCTCAAAGCTTACCTCGGATTCAGCTTCTACAAGGTCGTTGCCGCAGCGACCATGAACGTCTTGTGCCACGTTCTGACAAACTACTACATCCAGCTTGGCCAGAGCGTGTCGGACCCCTCGACGATTGTCCACGCATTGCCCCTGCTCATCCTTCTTGTATTGGTCAACGTCTATATCCTCTTCAAGATTCCAGCGATGACGCAGAGCCTATTCGGCGGTCACACCGGTGGGCATGATGGGGGCTTGGGTGTCGCAATGATGGCGATTCGGGCCGCGATGTAAACAGCATCAAGTGAAAAGAGGTCAAAGATGAATCCGCAAACGAAATCTACCCCGGAAATCACCCGCGCCGCAGAGCGTTATCTGGAGCAGTATGGCGATCCGCTGGTCATGAACACCTATCTGAAGGTGACGATTCTTGTGCTCGGAGTCGTCTCGCTTGTGCTGGCCGTGCTCGTATTCAGAAGCCAGAAAGCTCTCGCCGATATGCACCCGATGATTGTCCGTATCAACGATGTGGGCAGGGCCGATGCAATCGACTATCGCAACTTCCAATATCGCCCCCAGGAGGCGGAGAACAAGTATTACCTGACGCGCTGGGCTGAGCTTTACTTCAGCCGCAATCGTTTTACCATCGAGCGCGACCAGACAAGCTCTCTCTACTTTCTGAATGGCGACGTTCAGCACGCCGTCATTGAGCAGGAGCGCAAGGACAATATCATTCAAACATACGTCAAAGACAGCACGCTTCCGTATGTCGATGTAGAGGTAAAGAACATCGTCCTTGACGATCTACGGCAGTCTCCCTATTCGGCTCGGATTGAGTTTGAAAAGGTGTACACCAATCCTTCGGATCACACGGAGATCAAGCGGGAGCGATGGACAGCCAGTGTCACCTATGTTTTCCGGGAGAACGTGAAGAACAATGAGCTTGCCGTGAACCCTCTCGGGTTGGCCATCGTACGCTTCCGGGTTGACCAGGCATTCAGCTAGAGATTCATCAATCTTTCCAGAGGCTTTTCCATGTCCACCCAGGCTGCCAATCCGGTTGCTCTACCCGAACTGTCCCTGTGCATGGTTGCCCCACGGGCTTGCACACTCAAGAGGTTTACGCTATGAGCTTCGAGTTGATCCTTCCATTTCTTCGCCCGATAGAGCCGCTGCTGTTGGACGACAGCATCAGCGAGATCATGGGCAATCCCGATTCTTCCTGGTGGTATGAGCGGGATGGCATCATGCGACGGGATGAAGGTATTACCTTCGACGCCGGCAAGCTGCGCACCGGCCTCGAAGTGGTTGCCAATCGGCTCGGCAAAAAGCTGGACGAGGATAATCCCGTCCTCAATGCGCAACTCCCAGACGGCAGTCGCCTTGCGGCGGTCATTCCTCCCGTGGCGCGCCCCGCCCCGGCGTTGGTTATCCGCAAGTTTTCCAGTCGCAAGTATACGGTCGATGACCTCATCTCTCGCGGCACGCTCACGCGGCCACTCGCTGAGTTCCTTGCCGAACAGATTCGGAGCGGAAAGACGTTGCTCATCAGCGGCGGAACTGGGACCGGTAAAACAACTTTGCTCAACATACTGGGCCAAGCGATCCCGGAGCATGAGCGCATCGTCATCATTGAAGACACCTCCGAACTTCGTATTCAGAAGCCGAATATTCTCGCCGTCGAATGCCAGACGGACACCTACAAGGCATCCGTTTCCTTCGACGATCTCTTGAAATCAGCTTTGCGATGGCGTCCCGACCGCATCATTCTTGGCGAAGTGCGCGGCACGGAGGCCCGCACATTGCTTGATTCCTTCAACACCGGGCACTCAGGATCATTGGCCACGATCCATGCCAACTCGGCAGTCAAAGCCCTTCGGCGTTTCGCCAATCTTGTCATGCGAAGCCACCAGCAAGCGACGTATGAAGACGTGGAAGCGGAGATTGGCGAAGCCGTCAACTTTGTAGTACATGTCGAGCGTCAGCCAGGACGCCGCGCAATCCGTGAAGTGTTGCGCTTGGATGGCTATGACCGGCAGGCTCAGGAGTTTCGTTTTGAGATCGTTTATGGAGGCACGGATACGGCTTCCAGTTTTGTTCAGAGAATGTAAATCACTCACCCAAGGAGAACCAATATGCCACTGCTTGAGATCACACAAAGCCGCCAGATCAGCGCTTCCATTCGGCTTGAAGAAGCCACGGCAACGCAGGTCGATCAATATGCCGCCTTCGCCAACGCATCCGCAGATGACGTCGTGGACAAAGCACTCAACTATGTTTTCTCGAAGGACCGCGACTTTCAGGACTTCTTGAAGACTCCGCAATCCAACAAGGTTACTTCGACACTTCGTATCCGCAAGGGCACAGTCATTGAAGCACCGGAGCGGCCTGCGAAGAAACCCAATGCCGCAACGAAGTCAACGGATTCTGTGCTGGTATTGAAGGCATGATTCTCCGATCAATTCCGGGATGGAGCGAGCAAGGTGCTGCGCACCGGGTGATTATTGACACTCCATCCCTCGGAGGGTCGTGCTGAGTATTCGTAAGGATTCTTGGGGACGACCGAACAACGTCAACCACTTGCGCCGCGCAGGAATTCTTGAGAATACCCAGGTATTCCCGAGAATTCCTGCCAGATCGAAGGTAATTATGCCACTTCTATCCGATGAAGCAATGGTACAAACAGCCGAACAGCGGGCATCGTTTCGACTGACAAATGTCTCATCGAAACTCAGCCGAAGTGAAACCGAACGCTTTGATGCGTTGGCAAGGCGGCGCGGCCAGCAGCGCGGTGAACTCATCCGGCGGCTCATTCTTGACGAGCTATCCCGCGACAGCGGCGAACCGACCGCAAGCGCGGAGTTGAGCGAGATCGTTGGGCTTCGGCTCATGCTGACGAATGTCCTGAAGCCTCTCGCCACAGGCCAGAAGCTCACGCCTGAAGTCTTCGACGGGATCATGACCGAAGTAAAGAAACGCAAACGAGCCGTGGCAGTTGAGGCACGGCAGGAAGCAGAGCGTGCGTGATGGCAACAACCCACTGGGGCCGCAAAGAGACAATCATCTTCCCGCCGCATTCCCCGATCTACAGCTACGGCGCGGTGTTCCTCGCGTTCGTGTTGACCGGCTGCTTTATCTACCTTCGCTTCAGCTTTGGCCAGACTCCATTGCAGCAGTTCTACACGCCGATATATGTCCGTAGCGCAGCAGGAAGCGCCTTCAACAAGACCGACAAGTATCAGTTGCTCTATGCTGCCGGTGTCAGTACCGGAGTCGAACTTGCGTCCGAGGTGGACGTACAAGCGGGTACGACTCTGGCATCCCGAGGCAAGCAATTTCCGCTTGCACTTTCCGACGCGGCTCAGGCGCGCGGACTCGACGTTCTCTATCGCGGACCTGAGCAAAAATACGTTGATGCTCGTCTGCACACGTACTTGCAAAATGCAGTGTACGGAGGCGACCAACTCAGTGACATCTACAAACTTCCATTCCTTTTCGGCCTCCTCTCGCTCCTAGCGCAACTTCCGTTTTCCGTTGCGAAAGACATCAAGCGTCGCAAGGCAATGAAGTACGGCCGTCGGCTCAAGGGGCCGGTCATGCTCACGCCCAGAGAGTTCAACAAAACGGTGAACGGAGACGGTATCGGCTTCAAAACCACCGAGGCAAAGCAGATGATGCGGATACCACTTCAGGCCGAGGCGCAGCACATCGAACTGATGGGCGACACCGGCGCAGGCAAGACAACGCTCATCATGCAGATCCTCCGGCAGATTCAGGGCCGAGGCCACGCAGCCATCGTCTACGACCCGGCCTGCGAGTTCATTCAACGCTTCTATTCTGAGAAGCGTGGCGACATTGTATTGAACCCGCTCGATGACCGCTGCCCGTATTGGGGACCGTCGGAGGAACTTCGCCGGAAGGCCGAAGCCAAGGCAATTGCGGCATCGCTTTATCAGCCGACCAGTGACAAGAAGGGCGAGTTTTTCACCGAGACGCCGCAGAAGATTTTTGCCCATCTCCTGACCAAAGGACCGACACCGGAGGAGTTGGTTGCGTGGCTCTCGAACCCGGCGGAGATCGACCTGCGTGTGCGCGGAACCGAGATGGAAGCCATGATTGCCAAGGGCGCGCAGCAGCAGCGCAACGGCGTCCTTGCTTCGCTCGGACTGGTTGCGGACAGCCTTCGGATGCTACCAACCAGAGAGCAGGCAAGCGATAAAACATGGAGCGCCACGGAGTGGGCCGAGACCCGCACGGGTTGGATCTTCATCACTTCAAGCGCGACCGAGCGCGAGGCGTTGCGACCGCTGCACAGCCTTTGGATTGATCTTTTGGTTATGCGGCTCTTGACCGCGCCGCAGAAGAACCAGATGCCGGTCTGGTTTGTGCTCGACGAGTTGGCGAGCTTGCAACGTCTGCCCCAACTGCATACCGCGATTACGGAAAACCGGAAAAGCAGGAACCCACTTGTGCTTGGCTTCCAAGGGAAGGCACAGCTTGAGGTGATCTACGGCCATCTTGCCGAGGTCATGCTCTCTCAGCCAGCAACCAAAATCTTTCTCAAGACGACGGAACCAAAGGCGGCAGAGTGGGTCAGCAACGCAATCGGAAAGGTCGAAATCGAGCGCATGAAGGAGACGCATTTTGACGGCTCGCGGTCTGGCAGGAACTTCAGTCTTGACCGGCAGATTGAGCCGCTTGTCATGGATTCGGAAATATCAGGACTGGAGAATCGCCACGCCTTTCTCAAGCTGGGAAACAACGTGGCCCACTTTCACTTTGACTACATGGATATGCCGCAAAACACTTCCGGCTTCGTGCCGCGCAAGGGCGGTGAGGATGACTTGCCTTTTGACCCAAAGACTCTGGCGCAAAATAATTCCAGTCCCCAAGCGTCGGAGATTGACCTTGAGGCGGAGCCGCCAAGCGCGGCGACGATTGCTCGTCTCGAACAGGAAGAGAACGACCTGGAGGCGGTGGACACAGAACCCGATACGCAGCTTGACGATTCCGATGAAGAGGAGCTTGTCATCGTTCCTGCCACTCACGATAGTCCGGAAGATACTGCCGAGAATAAAGGCGATCAGGAGCCGCAGGCATCGTTCCCCTTTCAGGTATAGCGAGGCAATATGCTCACGATTTCAAAGCCCCTCAGTTCCGGCCAGGCGCAGACGTACCATGCAAAAGAATTTATGTCTGCCGAGCAGAATTATTGGAAACAGGGCGACGCGATCCTCGGAGAGTGGCAGGGCCGGATGGCCGAAAGGTACGGCCTTGCTGGGGCAATCGACTCCCAGCATTTTGCACGGCTGAGTGAAGGCCAGAACCCACATAGCGGTGAACAACTGGTAAAGCATCGGAAGGCGCAGGAGTACACCAATTCAGATGGAGCCACCGTCAAACCTGTGGAGCATCGGGCGGGATGGGACGCTACGTTTTCAGCGCCAAAATCCGTTTCTCTGACTGCACTTGTCGGAGGCGATAACCGCGTTCGCGCGGCACACCGGGAGGCCGTGACCATAGCTCTCACCGAGTTGGAGCGGTATACACAAGCGCGAATTGGCGGCAACAATCCCGCAGAGACCACCGGAAAATTCATTGCAGCGAAGTTCGAGCATGACACCGCTCGCCCGGTCGATGGGTATGCCGCTCCACAGCTTCATACCCATGCAGTGATCTTCAATATGACAGAGCGGCAAGACGGCTCGACTCGCGCATTGCAGGAGCGCGGCTTCTTCGATACCCAGCAGTTTGCAACCGCTGTCTATCAATCGGAGCTGACCTTCCGGCTTCGCAATCTCGGCTACCAGATCGAGGCCGGCAAGAGTGGCGCGCCGGACATAAAAGGCTACACGCCGGAATACCTTGAGGCGTCTAGCCCACGCCGCCAGCAGATCGAAGAGGCCGTTGCGCGGAGCGGCTTTAGCGGGCCAGAGGCCGCGCAGATTGCCGCGCACAACACACGCGACAAGAAAGATATTCTCTCGTCTTCCGAGGTGCTCTCTGCTCATCGGAAGATTGCGGCTGAGTTTGGCAATCAGGCCGACCGCGTTGTCGCGGAAGCCAGAGAACGTGCCGCAACATTGCAGCAGAATCGAGTGCCGGATGCTCCCCGCCGAGCACAGGAAGCCGTCACCTTTGCCAAGGATCGGGGCTTTGAACGCGAGGCCGTCACCGACGAACGCGCGATCATGCGCGACGCCTTGCGGCGCGGCATGGGCGACCTCACCTACAGCCAGGTGCGCGAGAACTTCGACCAACGGCACGATACGGGCGAGTTCAAAATCGCACCAGGTCAGAAGCACGAGACAGGACGGCAGTTCACCACCCGCGAGACCATCGCGGCGGAGCTTGCAACCGTCGGCCACATGCAGCGCGGCCAGAATACCGTCGAGCCGATCATGCCGAAAGAACAGGCGGCAACTCATGCGGCAACCCGCGAATTCCTCAATCCGGCACAGCGCAGAGCCATTGAGGAAGTGCTGACCAGCCACGACCGCGTGCATGGCCTGCAAGGACTAGCCGGAACCGGCAAGACCACCACACTGGAAGCCATTCGGGAGGGCGCAGAGCGCAATGGTTACGCGGTCGAGGGCTTCGCCCCGACCAGCCGCGCCGCTGCTCAACTGCGTGACGCTGGCCTCACCGCTGGCACTCTGCAAGGTTTCCTTGCACGCGGCGGTCAAGACCAGTTCAGCGGCGATCCCAACAGCCGCCACCTTTATATGGTCGATGAATCCAGTCTGGCCAGCACCCGCCAGATGCAGGCATTCATGGAGAAGATTGGGCCGCAAGATCGAGTGCTTCTCATCGGCGACACGCGCCAACATCAGAGCGTTGATGCTGGAAAGCCCTTCGAGCAGATGCAGCAGGCCGGGATGCAAACTTCGCAGCTTGACCAGATCATGCGCCAGAAAGACTCGGAGTTGCTTCGCGCGGTCGAACACCTGTCGAAGAACGAGACTTCAATCGGTTTGACGCTCTTGCAACAGCAGGGCCGCGTCACGGAAATACCGGACAATACCCAGCGCATTGAGGCCATCGCCAAGGACTATGTCGCCAAGCCTGAGAACACGCTGGTCGTCTCGCCAGACAACGCCAGCCGCCAGGAAATCAACAATGCAATCCGCGCAGAATTGCAGACATCCGGCGTTGTCTCCAAAGAGAATCACAGCATGAACGTGCTCACGCCGCGATCCGACATGACCAGCGTTGATCGAAGCTGGGCGGCGCGATACCAGCCCGACGACGTTCTCCACTACACGCGGGGAAGCAAGGAATACGGCATTGAAAAGGGCAGCTACGCAACCGTGGTCTCCGCCAACCACAAAGAAAATCAGATCACCGTCCAGAAGCCAGACGGCCAGCAGGCCACCTATGACCCAAAGAGATTGCAGGGCATCGCGGCCTACCGCGAGATTGACCGAGAGTTCGCTCAGGGCGACCGCATCCAGTTCACTGCCAACAACCGCGAGCTTGCCGTTTCAAACCGCGATATGGGAACCATCGAGCGGATCGACAGCAATCAGGTGAGCGTGAAAATGGACGGCGCGAAAGAGCGCACCATCACTTTCGACGCTGCGCAGATGCGGCACTTCGATCATGGCTACGCCGTGACCTCGCACAGTTCCCAGGGGCTAACAGCAGACCGGGTTTTGGTGAATATGGACACGAAAGTTCACCCGGAACTCATCAATACCCGCTTCGCCTACGTCTCCGTATCGCGCGCTTCGGAGGACGTGCGGATTTATACCAACGACGCCGCGATTCTGAGTGAACGCCTCAGCACCGACGTGACAAAGACCTCAGCCGTAGACCTTCAAAAGGCTCAGGTCGAACCGACCCTCAACCAGCAAACCCAGACCAAGGAGCCACCGATGACCAATAGCAGAGAGCATTCACAAGAAGAACTCCGCCGCCAGATTCTTGCCGAGGCGAACACCCACGCACCTGAAAACATCAACCCCACTGCCGACGCAGAGCATCGGCACAATGCTCCAATCCAAACAGCCCTACCAAATGAAGCGTCAGAGTACGAGTGGAAGCGCGAGACCGGCGAGGTCCAGAGCTACCAGCACAACCACGCGGGAAGCTGGCTGCATATTGACCCGCAATGCCAGTTCTACGACCGTCAGGCGCAGCCTATCACGCGAGAGGCCGCCCTTGAGCAAGCCGGCCTATCCTCGGCTCACACAATGGGCGACAACGCCCAAGGGCAGCCCGGCAGCAAAGACACCACCGACTTCGGCCTGAGTCTGTAAGCCGCATTGATTGCAACGTTCCCCGTCGGAATTGCAAGCCTGTAGACAGAACCACCATGCCACTTGTTGCTTTTCGTCATTATAAGTGGTTAAATAATGACGGATTGATACCATGACCACAACGAAGTCATTTGAGAGAACCATGCAGTATGTTCGCCGACACGGAATTGTGAGGCCCCGCGAGATCGAGGCCATTGGCATCCCGCGCGAGTATCTCCTGCGCCTTCACGGCCAGGGTAAGCTCAGTCGGACCGGGCGGGGGATCTATTCACTGCCGGACGCGGCGGTCACTGAGCGCCACACCTACGCGGAGGTGGCAAAGCGTGTGCCGGATGCAGTTCTGTGCCTGCTTTCGGCGCTGGCCTTCCACGAAATCACGACGCAAAGCCCGGCCTCTGTCTGGATTGCTCTCGGCAAGGGAGCAAGGAAGCCTGCCATCGTGTCGCCATCGCTCCGTGTTGTTCGCCTCACGGAGCCTTCGCTCTCTGAAGGCATCGAAAAGCAGTCGGTTGAGGGCGTCACTGTGCGGGTCTATTCCGCCGCAAAGACCGTGGCAGACTGCTTCAAGTTCCGCAACAAGATCGGTCTGGACATTGCCATCGAGGCCCTGAAAGATTGTCTCCGCCAGAAGAAGGCTACCGTCAACGAAATCTATCACTATGCCAAAATCTGCCGGGTGAGCAACGTCATCCGCCCTTACATGGAGGCACTATGACCCACGAACCAGCCAAGAATTCCGCCGCTTCAGTCCGCGCGCGTCTACTTGCTCTGGCCCAAAGCCGGAGCCAGGATTATCAGCGAGTCCTTGGAAGATATGCGATTGAGCGATTCCTGTATCGGCTGGGCCGCTCGCCCTACCGCAACAAGTTCGCAATCAAGGGCGCTACGCTGTTTACGCTCTGGACAGGCGAAACACACCGGCCCACAAAGGATTTGGACATGCTTGGATGGGGATCGTCTGCCATCAGCGATGTCGAGGAAACAATTCGCGCCATCTGCAAGGTCGAAGACAACGACGGCATTCTCTTCGACGGCGAATCGGTCGAGGGCACAAGGATCAAGGAAGAAGACGAGTACGACGGTGTTCACGTGAAGTTCCACGCCGTTCTGGCGGGGGCGCGGATTCCGATGCAGGTCGATATTGGATTCGGCGACGCCGTCTATCCAGAACCGGAGTTCGCTTCGTTTCCCGTGCTCCTGCCGATGGAAGCGCCGCTCATCCGCGCCTATCCGCGCGAAGCCGCCATAGCAGAAAAATTCAACGCGATGGTCGTTCTGGATATTCGCAACAGCCGCATGAAGGACTTCTACGACATATGGTTTATGGCTACCACCTGGGACTTTGACCTTGCCGCGTTGCGAACGGCCATCCTCGCGTCCTTTGAGCGACGCAAAGTCGCGATCCCGCAGGACGTTCCATTCGCTTTGACCGAAGAATTCCTCGACGATCCGCAAAAGACGCAGCAATGGAATGCCTTTGTCAGTCGGCTGTACTCAGGGAGCAAGACACCATCGCTCGAAGAGGTCGGCGCTCTCCTCCGCGCTCTCCTTTTGCCGTGCATCCACCCGGCAACGGCCCCCGGATCAACTAACCGCCGCTGGACTCCCGGCTTCCAATGGAGTGAAGTCGAACCCAAATGAGTCGTAACGCGCAGGCAGACTTTTCAAACGGCATCTCAAAAATCTGAATTCTCGCGACATTGTCGCGAGAATTCTATGAACCGCCTTATCTTGTTGAAAATAAACTAACACACAATAGCCAGTCTACTCAGTTGGGCGATTTCCTCAGTTTCGCGCGCTTCGGCAAAGTGAGACTTCTCCTGTTGCTTATGAGCCACTGCTCGATAGCCACCATCGCTTCTGCCTGAGTCTGAACACGCAAGGTACATTCCCACACGATGGCAACCCGCCAGCCCTTATTCTTGAGATCCACAATGTTTCTGTTGTCCCTTGCTACGTTCTGGGCAAATTTTTCCGCCCAGAATGCGGCGTTTGAAGAAGGGGTCGTGCTCCACCAGCAGTCCAGGTGGCGATGCCAGAAGCACCCATGCACAAAGATGACTGCTTTATACTTGGGGAACACAATATCCGGCTTGCCCGGTAGTCCCGCAACATGAATGTGGTAGCGGAATCCGGCGGAATGAAGCGCCGAGCGGATCGCCTTCTCCGGCTTTGTGTCCTTGCCACGAATGCCGGCCATCATTCGAGAACGGGTTGCCTTGTCTACGGTGTCTGCCATTGCCGCATTCCCCTGATCATACTTATCATTATGATTGCAAGACTCATCGAAGAGAAAGAGTATGAGAATGAGCAGGAAACCGGGGGAATTTGCGGTAGTGGATCTTTTTGCCGGTCCAGGGGGATTGGCTGAGGGATTCTCCTCGGTCGTCGCGCCGGATGGCAAAAGGCCATTCAAAGTCGTTTTGTCGGTCGAAAAGGAACGCGCTGCCCACTCTACGCTCCTTCTTAGAACCTTCCTTCGCCAGTTCAAGGACGGCTTTCCACCGGAATACTACTCCTTTCTGAATGGCGGGACAGCGGAACCCGATTGGGAGAAACTGTACCCGAGGGAGTGGAAGGCCGCAAATCACCATGCGCTCCTGCTGGAATTGGGAAAGAAAGAAACGACCAAGTTCCTGTATGAACGAATTGACGAGATTCATGCAGAGTATGGCGACAATACCATCCTGATTGGCGGACCGCCTTGCCAGGCCTACTCTCTGGTAGGACGTGCGCGGAATTGCGGCGTCGAGGGCTATGTCGCTGAAGATGACCCCAAGCACTTCCTCTACGAGCAGTACATTTTGATCCTCGAACGTCTGCAACCCGCCGCATTTGTAATGGAAAATGTGAAAGGGATGCTTTCTTCGTCCGTCAACAACGAGGGAATCTTCGCAAAGGTTCTCGCGGATCTTCGTTCGGCAGGAGATAAAGGCGGTTATCGTCTGATTGCGTTGGCTCCGCCAGAAGAACGGAGATTAGGCCTTTCTTCGCGGGAACCCAGCCCCAATGACTTCATCATTCGCGCAGAAGACTTCGGGCTTCCCCAGGCCCGTCACCGAGTGATTGTAACGGGACTACGCCGTGAGCGTTTGAAGATTGACCAAACCCATCTCGGCTCTGGACTCCTGAAACCATGCGGCCACCGCGCTGTAATCGAAGATGTTCTCGATGGCATGGCTAGACTGCGAAGTGGCCTGAGTCATCATGACTCTGCCGATCTTTGGGCACGAGAAATGCAAGGTGCGGTCAAGACCGTCATGTCGGCTTTCTCTTCTTTCCCTCAGTCTGAGAAACGTCGCCTCAAAGAGCGCACAGAAGAGTGCGCCTGTATTTTCCAAGAAGAATCGAAACATCTTTTGCGGAGCGCCAGGCGTCCCAACGGCATCGGCCTCAAGTGCCCGTCGGCTTTACGGCAATGGATCTTGGATTCTCGACTCAAGGCTCTACCAAATCACGAGACGAGGGGACACATGGCCTCGGACCTTGCTAGGTATCTTTTCGCAGCCATCTACGGCGAAGTGAAATCAGTAACTCCCAAGGCGAGTCATTTCCCGGATGTTCTTGCACCGGAACATAAAAGCTGGGCATCAGGTAACTTCAACGACCGTTTCCGAGTACAGCTCCAGGGACAGCCATCCACAACGATTACGTGCCACATATCCAAGGATGGACACTACTTCATTCATCCTGACCCAACGCAATGCAGATCATTGACGGTCAGAGAAGCTGCCCGCCTGCAAACATTTCCTGACAATTACTTCATCAAGGGCAATCGAACCGAACAGTTTATTCAAGTGGGCAATGCCGTACCGCCGTTTCTTGCGAAACAGATAGGCAGCGCAGTATTGGCTCTACTCAGCTCGCGACAAGACGTAAAAAGCCAGTGGATTCACGTCTCTCCCCCGGAAAAGAGGAACACCTTTTCATCTCCAACCCGGCTAGGATAGGATTCAAACAACCACAACCTACTGCTGAAGATCGATCTGATGGATGATTTTAGCGACATCTACCTACCGCCGAGCGCTTCCGATCTGCTTGAGTCAATGCGAGCTCTTGGCTATTCGTTCGAAACCGCCGTCGCTGATCTCGTAGATAACAGCCTTTCCGCACAGGCTCACACTATTGATATCCGCTTTTCGCCCTTCGATGAGCCATACGTCGCGATTCTTGACGATGGAGTCGGGATGTTGCCTGCTGTTTTGACCTCAGCGATGCGTCACGGCAGCCAGAGTCCCACGCTAAAAAGAGACGAAAGAGACCTTGGGCGGTTCGGCTTGGGCCTAAAGACCGCGTCTCTCTCGCAATGCAGGCGCATGACCGTAGTATCCATCCGAGAAGGCACCTTGAGTGGAAGGTGTTGGGACTTGGATCATATTGCCTTGCGCCAGAATTGGATGCTACTCCAGCTCTCAGCCTCACAAATCAACAGCCTTCCATTAGCCGACAAGCTAGCCAAAGCGGGGCATGGGACTTTGGTCTTGTGGCAGAACTTTGATCGTCTCGGAGCCGGAGAGTATTCGATAGAAAGCGCCTTGGGAAATCGAATAGACTTGCTTCGTGAACACCTTGCACTTGTGTTCCACAGCTTCTTGGCACCTGACCCTGGCACTCCGCCAGTGACTATTTCGATCAATAAATTACCCGTTCGAGGGTTTGATCCATTCCTGACGCGCAATAAGGCGACCCAACTACTGCCCTCCCAAGATTTCCCACTTGCGGGAGAGAGAGTCACGGTGCAGGCGTATATCCTACCTCACATCTCTAGGTTGTCCCCGGCGGATTTGGAACTTGCCGGTGGAGAGGATGGACTCCGCAGGAACCAGGGGTTTTATGTATACAGAAACCGGCGACTCATCAGTTGGGGTTCATGGTTTCGGCTTGTTCGCCAAGAGGAACTGACAAAGCTGGCCAGGGTTCGCGTCAATCTCTCAAATCGCCTTGACCATCTTTGGAAACTCGACATCAAGAAGTCAACAACGTTTCCACCTGAAGCACTGCGAGACGGCTTGAGACAGATCATCGGACGCATTACCGAAGGAAGCAGAAATGTCTTCATCTTTAAGGGCAAGAAGGCTTCGGATAGCAAAGTAACTCATGCCTGGGATCGCACAATCGTTCGTGACGGTGTTTCGTACAGAATCAACAGAGACCACCCTTTGCTAGCGGCCCTCGCGACTGGAATCCCGGAGGCTGAGGGAAGTTTGGTAGATGATGTCTTCGCTCTTCTTGAGCGTTCCATTCCACTCGACGCGATCTACTTGGACAAGGCATCGCATATCCAACCGATCATTGAAGATAAAGAGGACGACCTAAAGAGCTTGGAAAGACTAGCCGTTCAAATTGTGTCTTCACTCGGGCGCGAGACCGAGGCGGCGCAGCGATTTCTCGGTTCGCTCAATACTGTTGAACCTTTCAATGCCCACCCGGAACTAGCAGATCAGATTGCGAAAAGGCTTGCCCATGAATGATCCAAATGTTCGCAACATAGAGCGCACCTTGCCTGTTCTCTTACCGTCTGATCGCCCCCCTACCGAGGACGAGGTAAGAGCTTTCGCCACGCAACTCCGCGCGGCTTTTCCGATTTCCGACGATGACTTTGAGTCCTTGCTGAGGCGTGTCTACACAAAAGTCTCTATTTCGATGGATATGGGCGTGGCTCTGGTCTCAGAACATCGGCCTTGGCTAAACGCCAGCAAGCCCACTATTGACCCCTTTTATTGGCAACGCTTCCAGCAGTTTTTGACGAACAAAGGCTGGCCTCCGCAGGTAGTAACTAGGCTTGATAGCGTAACGGATGAATTGCTCGATTTACTTGGGAATCCGAAGCAGCAAGGCCATTTCAAACTGCGTGGTTTGGTCGTTGGGGATGTTCAATCTGGCAAAACCGCCACCTATACCGCTCTCACCTGCAAGGCGGGAGATGCCGGCTACCGACTCATCATCCTCCTAACTGGAACGCTGGAGAACCTGCGGCGCCAGACTCAAGAGCGTTTGGATGAGGGCTTTGTGGGATTGGACAGCTCAGGGGAGCTTACAACAGTCCGAGCTAACCGCCACATTGGGGTCGGGATCATTGACTCAACCCAATTTGCGGGAGTCTTTACGTCGCGTCTTCGTGATTTCAACAAGACGTTGCTGGAAAGCCTTGGCTTTAGACTCGACGGCTTTAAGATTCCCGTACTAGTCGTCATCAAGAAGCACAAGAGCATCCTCCAGAATCTCGAAAAGTGGTTGGTTGACTTCAATGCGGGGCCGGATGGCAAGATTAGTGCGCCAGTACTTGTCATTGACGATGAAGCGGATAACGCCTCTGTAAACACCCGCAAGGGTGGGGAGGACCCGGCTGAGATAAACCGTCGCATTCGTTCGCTCCTCGCCAAATTTACCCACTCTAGTTACGTTGGGTTTACCGCAACCCCTTTTGCGAACGTCTTCATCGACCCTGACACCAAAGATGAGATGCTCGACAACGATCTCTTTCCTCGCGACTTCATTTATGGCTTGGAACCACCTTCCAATTACGTGGGGCCTCAAGCCATATTCGGGGATGATCCAACACTAAATATTCTTCGGTCAGTAGAAGACGCGGACGCCGTATTTCCGGCGAAGCACAAGTCTTCATTGCCCGTGACCGAGCTCCCCGAAAGCCTTCTTGAAGCCGCGCGAGCCTTCCTTCTTGCTACGACGATCCGCGATTTACGAAGAGAAGGTCCAACCCACCGCTCAATGCTAATAAATGTAAGCCACTTCACCGCAGTTCAGGAGCAACTCACGGATATTCTCCACACCTGGCTTTCACAGATGCAGCAAGATATTCGGAATTACAGCCAACTGGGGATGTCCGAGGCCTTACGGAACAGCAATCTGTCCGCCCTTCACAGTACGTGGCAGCGTGAGTTCTCCGATGCTGGTTTCGAATGGGAGACAGTGCAAGAAGGCCTTGTAGAAGGCGTGCTTCCGATTAGCGTGAGAGCTGTAAACCAGAGAACTGGGGCTGCCAGCCTTGACTTCAAGCAGCATCTGGAATCTGGTCTGCGTGTCATGGTTGTAGGAGGCAATAGTCTCTCCCGTGGCCTTACGCTAGAGGGCCTAAGCACCAGCTATTTCTTTCGCTTCACCAAGATGTACGACAGCCTTTTGCAAATGGGACGCTGGTTCGGCTATCGCGATGGCTATGAAGACCTCTGCCGTATTTGGCTAACCGATGAGGTGGTGGACTGGTATACGCACATCACTTCAGCCACAGCGGAACTTCGGCAAGAACTCAGGAAGATGCGTGACAAAGGTAGAAAGCCAATCGACTTTGGTTTGAAGGTCCGGGCACACCCCGACGCGCTCATGGTTACAGCTCAAAACAAAATGCGAACTTCGGTCTTGATAAAGCGCGTGGTGAGTATCGCCAACAAAAGCCTGGAGACGACGTATGTAAAAACCAACGAGAACATCGTCAACGCCAACAAGGTAGTTACTGAGAAGTTCCTTCGTGGATTGGAGGCAGAAGGCTTTCCAATGGAGTCATCGGGCCTTGGAAATCCGATATGGAGACAAGTCCCTAAGCAGCTTGTCGCAACCCTACTAAGAGACTTTGCAGTTGATCCGTCAAATGTGAAATTTCAAGCAAAGGATCTTGCCGCTTTCGTAGAGGGCACGACCGAGGAGTTTCTGCAGGGGTGGGACGTGGTGATTCCACAAGGAAGGGGCGACACGATAACCTTGGGAGGGATCGTCATTCGCCCCACCGAACGATCTGTACGAGTCTATTCAAACAGCGTTCTTGTTTCTGGCAAAAGTGCCCGTATCGCCTCGCCGGGTATCGAGCAAGAGGGCTTACCGCCTCATATGGTCACAAACCTAATCGCAAAGTACAGGAAGGACCAGCCGACCAAGACTGTTCCTGATTACGTCTTTCGCGAAGAGCGCCCGCGCCCTCTGCTTCTGATCCACGTCGTTAGGCCTCTTCCGAAAGGCAAGGAGTCAGGACTTGTTTTGCCAGATCTGATCGCACTCGGTCTGAGCTTCCGAGACTTTGATGATTCCGACGTTGCGAAACAAGTCGAATACAGAATCAATCTCGTAGAACTGCGGACAGCGGACGAAACGGATGAAGATGAAGAAATCGAGACGGAAGGATTCGATGATGAACTCGATTGAAGAGCTCTGGTCGAAGATTGCAGACGAGGATACGCCTGCTGGCGCATTTCGTCTCTATGACGACTCCCATCCGCTGGATTTGTTTGTCGGGATTGATCCCGAAGGGCGGCGCGTCTTGATGCTGGTAGTCGATCAATGCCCTCAAGACCTACCAGCGGCAGGCGTAATCGAGGTCACTCTCAATCAACGCAACGACGGACAATTCAGTTTGCTCTTCAGGCTTGCTCGCCCAGAATTCCATGAACTCTTCGGACGATTGTGCCAGGATTTGGTGGAGACCAGTCGGACGAGTGATAGACAAAATGGAACCGCCAGACTTTTGCTCAGATTGAGCCGTTGGCGAAAACTCCTCGAACCGGGTCCTAACCAAGGCCTGACTGACCGACAATTGAGGGGATTATTTGGGGAGCTTTGGTTCCTAAAGACGGTTGCGATGATCCGGTTTGACCATCTAGCCGCAGTGTACGGCTGGAACGGACCATTGGGAGCATCTCAGGATTTTCAGCTTGGCGACGCTCTGGTAGAAATTAAGACAGTCTTGCCCGGTGCTCACAGTATCTCCATCTCGTCCGCAGACCAGTTGGAAAATGGGTCAGTCCCGTTGCAACTCGCAGTTGTTACTATCGACATTTCGCAAGGGATTTCACCTGTTGAATTGGTGAAACAACTCCGGCAAGAACTCGTCAGCACGTTGGTTGCGTTGACAGAGTTCGATATCAGACTAGCTGAACTTGGGTATACTGATCGACCCGAGTACGAACAACTCCGATTCGCAGTTCAGAGCATCCACTATTATCCAGTCACCGAAGCTTTTCCAAGGATCATGCTTTCACACCTTCCTGCTGGAGTATCAAAGGTCACATACGATCTCGACCTCCTGCAATGCGGGCAATACCGGAGCGAATACATCCATGAACATCTCTGAGTACAGAGCCGAATTTCTCGAAGATCTCAACGCGCGGGCGAGTGCGGCATCGAACTTCACGCACTCCATGTTTGTTGAGGTATGCGCAGAGTTGCTGGGCGACGCGGAAGAACTGTCGGATTTTGAGCCATGCTACTACCGCGGAAGCGGCTCTTACAATCGCTCACTCGCCGTAGATGGGTTCGCTCAGGACAGTGTAGATGGCTCCTTGCGGCTTGTTATTGCTGATTTTTCGGGATCACCAGAACCACCGACATTGATCCAAACCCAAGCCAAGGAGTTGTTTGGAAAACTTTTGGCCTTTTGTAATGATGCCTTTACTGGTCGTCTTCTTGATGAGATCGATGAGGCTGCTCCGGCTCACTCACTAGCGCTGCTCCTTCAGCAGCAACGAAAACAGATCGCCAGACTTCGGCTATATCTTATTAGCGATCGTGCGCTCAGTACGAAGGTAAAGGACTGGCCCGAGGGACAAGCTGGAGGTATCCCGACCGAATTTCACATTTGGGACATCAATCGCTTCCACCAGGTGTACGAGTCCAAGACAGGGCGAGACGAACTCACCGTCGATTTCACCGAGATAGTCCCAGGTGGTCTACCTTGTCTTGCTGCCAGCGTTGAAGCAGACAACTATAGAGCCTATCTCTGCGTAATTCCAGGCACGGTTCTAGCTGACATTTATCAGCAATATGGTAGCAGACTACTTGAAGGCAATGTTAGATCCTTTCTTGGTACAAGAGGCCGGATCAATAAGATGATACGGAAAACCGTCACCACTGAGCCAGCAATGTTTTTTGCATACAACAATGGCATAGCAGCCACTTCCACGGACGCCGTGATCGAAACAGAAAACGGGCTTCGACTGACCAAGGTCACTGATCTACAAATCGTGAACGGAGGCCAGACTACAGCAACACTGGCAAACGCCCTTGCAGAAAAAGAGCAGGGACTCGCGCAAACATTCGTACAAATGAAGTTGTCCGTCATTCCCGCTGAGACCAGCGGTCAATACATACCTCTGATCGCCCGCTATGCCAACAGCCAGAACAAGGTAAGCGACGCTGACTTCTTCTCCAATCATGAATTTCATCAGCAGATGGAGAAGATATCACAGTTACTGCGTGCCCCTGCTCTGGGCGGAGCACAATACGGCACACATTGGCGCTATGAGAGAGCGCGCGGCACATACATGAACGAGCAAGCCAAGCTCACCAAGGCTCAGCGCGATCTTTTCAAACTTCAGAACCCGCCCAAGCAACTGATTACGAAAGTTGACTTGGCCAAATATGAAAATGCTTGGCGTTTTCTTCCGAACATAGTCAGCCAAGGCGCTCAGAAGAACTTCATGGCATTCAGCAACTATGTTCAGGGAGAATGGGAGAAGAATCAGACACAGTTCAATGAGGAATTCTACAAACGAGTCGTCGTAAAAGCCATGCTGTTCCGGCGAACGGAGGACCTCGTTACCGCGCAACCCTGGTATCAGAATGGCTATCGGGCGAACGTCGTTGCATATACAATCGCCAAGTTCGAGCACATCATTCAATTTGAAGGAACGGGCGAGCGTTTTGATTTCAAGGCTTGCTGGAGTCGGCAATCGTTGTCACCAGCAATCGAGGATCAATTAACGCTCATTGCCGGAGAAGTATTCAATGTAATTGTTGCGCCCGAAGGTGGATTCCAGAACGTCACCGAATGGGCGAAGAAGGAACTCTGCTGGAGTCGCGTTCAGAATCTCAGAATCCCGCTGCTACCGGAGTTGGCGAAGCAGTTGGTTGGCCGGGAAGAAGACAGAATCATCAAGGCCGCTGCCGAGACCGACCAAGCTCTTAAGAGCGGTATTGAACTCCAGACTGCCGTTCTTAACTTCGGAGGCGATTACTGGAAAAAACTCCAAGCATGGGCACAGCAACGCTCTCTGCTCAGTCCTGACGATTATTCGTTTGTCTCGGTTGCAAGCAGTATTCCACGCAAGATTCCAACCGAGAAGCAATGCAAAAGACTGATGGAGATCAAGGCAAGAGTCGAGAGCGAGGGGTATCCTGCTGTTTGGCAGAGTTGATGTCGATTTCTTGATCCTTGATTTGATAAACCGAAAACTTAATCCTATTGAGGGTATATTCAGTAGGTTCTTCATCGAAATAATACCGCGAATTGGCCGCGACAACGTGCTTCTGGAGGAACGTGAATAACCCGTTTATTGTCCTATAGTCTCCCTGGAGTTTCTTCATAAGTTCGACCGCGTTGAAAAGCTGAGGCCATGTTGCAAATGCGGTATTTTCGTCGAGAGATGCACCTTGGAGAGCGTACGCATGATGCTTCGCTATTATCAGTTTTCTGATCCGTGTTATACGGTGTTTCCGTGGTAATCGCAATGCCGATCTTACCGCAGATTCACCAGTTGAAACCCATCTATCTATCTTCGACATCCACACGACAGATTCCTCCAATAAATTGCTCATCCGTGACTCGCGTGCTCGAATATCCGCTCCATATGTATCCTGAAACTTCAGTTGGCAAAGGATTACATCTCCGTAATGTGAATCAATAATCACGAAATCAATGTCTGTTAGGATTTTCCCGTCCATACGGATCGTGATGTTCGTGCGCGATTCAAATCCGGGGAACGATGCACTCATTAGGTTGACCAGTGCGCGCTGCATGGCCCCCTCTCGCGATCTCTGATTAGAATCGTAGTCATGTGAATGATGATATTTAAGGGACTGAAGAAGAAATGCAGGAAGATCATAACGCCCCGAAACCAGCTTTATAACCGCACTGTCAGAGAACTCGACTAGACATGAAAGTGGTGTTGCATGTCGGTTGATAATTTGAATGTTTCGTCGATTGACTGAAAGTATTTCGTATATCCTCCAAGTCTCTTCCATGCTCGTTGTTGTGTAATTATCGAAAGTCACGCCAAAATAATTCAAGGCATGGAACATTTCTGTCACAAACGTATTTCGGTCCGCAGAAATCGTTAGAATGTCTTCGATAAGAATCGATGGAAATTTTCTGACCATAGCAGCACAGTATCGCTCATGCTTAATGCAGATCGAAAATAAGTACGCAGTAGCTATAAGATACTTCAAATAGGGTATGCCTCCGAAGCAGCTACATTCATTGAACGAATCGAACTCATCACTTATCTGGAGTTCACTCCACCCGAGATGAAAGAAGTATTCATCAAGAAGAGGGTCTGCGCGATACCCCATGAAGTATTCGCGAAATATAAAAACGTTGTTCTCTAGTAATGTTTCAACATTTGCCGTTTGCTCTTTCCCCTCAGAAGTATTCTCTATAGATTCTTCCCGAATGCGCCTAGCCTCGCACCTGTAATGGTCCGTAATGTCTCTTTCATGCGCTTCTGAATCAATGAGTTGTTCGGGAAGTCGAAAATCAAAGGTCGTTTCCGAAGTGCGTTCTATCTCACAGCGACCAGCATGAACGTTATCAGCAATCTGTCTCCCAAGCTGAATGAACCCCAAGTGGCACGCTATCTCAAGAACCCTTCGTGACAGTTCACTTTGCCTGCGCAGCGTAATTGTCGGCACGCCAAACGCGGCATTTGTCTCCGATGATAGCTTTACGATGCGCGCAACACCAAGACGCAGCATGTACCAATGTTCTGCTAGCTCGCGGCTTGGCTCAGGCGCACGCGTGATGTTGTAGCTATACCAATCGAGTTCGTTGAGCGCAACCCTGAATACTATTCCCAGCTTGTCTGTTGCCAGACTCGCTGCAATAGACTGCTCTTCAAGCCGCAGCTCCTCAAGAAACGCTAAGAGAGTCTCATTCATAGTTAGGTCACGCACAGAGATAGCTCTTCAGATCATGCGGTTCAAGCCGCATTGCGTAAACGAATAGTGTTCGTATCGATGACACTTGCGCCGAAACACATTCGTGACAACCTGCGCTATCAGTCCCTAGCGGGGCCGCTGAATCCGTAGCAGGACGTTTCTTTCATCCTACTACGCACCCTCGGGTGGGCGGCCCAGCTCACGTAGGACATGCCTTGGACGGCATTTGTGAACTCCATAGTTGCGAGCATTACGCAGGCTAAATAGCAGAACAGAAAGGAAACCCGGTAAGGCAAGACCACTGCGGCATCACTCTACAAGATTCCCATTCGCATCCCAAATGCGCCCGTTGTAGGAGATATGCCCAACAAGCACACCGAGGGAATTGTAAATATTGCCGCAACCCGCTTCCATTTCCGACGCCCCGAATTGATACCTCTCCCTATAGGCGCAAAAGACTTTCGAAGCCTCATCAGCAAACTGAACAGGAATGTTAAGCGCAGGCGCTCCATTCGTCGCGAGATAGACGTGGTGGAGTTCAACTTGAAGGTTTGAAACACCTGAACTTGTCTTCACGTTCCCCCTCCAATAAAACGCTGCAACGTCTCTTGGGCCGCGAGCATACGGCACTTTGAAAATGCCTGATGCACTACCTGTCTGACAATATTACATAAATTATTCGGCAACCTTCATAGGTCCGCCACATATGGGGCAGAAATCCGGCGGAACAGAATGACCACATGATACGCGCTTATACGAGAAAACAGCTCCGCATTCAATGTTTGGACACTCGAATGTCTTTACCTCTATTGAGTTGTTTTCCATCCGCCTCATTGCGAAAGCCTCTGCACTCGGCCAATCCGGAGATACATACAGGCTCTTAGAGTCACCGCCCTTCGCCTCGTTCACCACAAAAAAGGAAAGTTGATTCCCGTCCTCCCGCGCGGCATCCAAGAGTTCACCCCAAAGCACATCTTCACTGCCTGCCGGGCTGTAGGTCTCATCTATCCCAAGTGAGTTCCAAAGGTACGTTTGTGCCGCTTCATCCATGCAAGCAAAAGCTTCGCTGGCAAACTTCTGATCGTAGGTTTTTAGAACTGTAACCCGCTGATCGTCTATCCCCTGCTCGAAAAATACTTCCTGCTGTGGCATATCGAAGCACCCTCACTGATGTCGTGATTATCCTACTAACAAGTGTCAGAGTCCACTCTTTTTTGCACACATTTCCTGCAAACCATATCGAGGCAAGTATGTCCGCTAAACTGGCGCTCTCCCATGCCGCCGATCTTACGAATGGCCTTACATAACTCGTGTCCACACCGCCGATTTCGTCCCAATCATCCCTTCAACCTGCGTCCGTACTGAGGAAGCGAACCCCGCCGCCAAGATCGCCCCCAATCCACGGAAACAAACAATCCATTGCTCGGCTCGGAGTCTTCCCGCCGACGGCAATCGTTGGCAACACGCGCCGGAGATTGTCGGCGTGGCCCGAGAGGTTCCGGCGGACTTTTTGAGCGGCACCCCGATCTCCTTTTTGGTCACAATCAACTCGGCCATCATGGAGGCGTCAAGAACGTTTTCGCCCTGCGGCGGCGGCGCAAACTCTTCCGCTGCGCTTGGCGGATTCCTCTCCCCAGGCAAGCTGTGGTCCCTCTCCGCCAAAGACTTTGCTTGGCACTTGGGAGTTCACTGCGCCCCATGTCCGTTCCGGCAGTATGTCCCGATTCACTCGCGACCAAATTCAAAAGGAGAACATCATGTCCAGCTACAAAAACAACGTCCACCT
>Ga0255354_1000117_pt1 | contig 47483 bp, 34 predicted proteins | sample HBST50metaG_FD_189942 | JGI IMG/M metagenome (GOLD analysis project Ga0255354, IMG submission 189942) | Peat soil microbial communities from Stordalen Mire, Sweden - H.B.S.T50 | ecosystem: Environmental > Terrestrial > Soil > Wetlands > Peat | place: Sweden: Norrbotten County, Stordalen Mire...
CTTTGATATCCGGGCGGAACGCCGCCCGCAGTACTTTGCGATTTGAGCTTTTGGGAGGAGTGCTATGGCCACCGCGTCGTTTCACGGTCTGCGCCGGTTCTTGGCAAGCATACTGATCTTCGGGTTGTTCGGCGCCGGCCTTGCGCAGATGGCAGCCGCGCAGGGAACGCCGCAGGTCACATCCAGTTATGTCACAGCGCTAACTCATCCTTCGGGATGGGAGCAGATTATGAGTTCTGCGATAACCAGCGAAGGCGACCTGCTGGTGCTCGACAGCGTCAACGCGGCGCTCTACGAGTTCCCAGCCAACGGAGGAGCGATGGTCACGCTGGTGGCCCCCGGGGGGGTCGGCGCCTCTTACTGGAGCCTAAGTCTAGTGGTAGACTCGACCAACGCGATTTATCTGCCCGGCAACTGGGGCAACTGCATCAACCGGTATGCCTACGACCCGACGAGCAAAGCCTGGCCGGACTTGGCGGCGCTGACAGGCAGTAATCCCGGGGGCAACTGTTCCAACCCGTTTATTCAGGGCGCCAACTGGCATCCGAACTATTATCCCGTCCCAGACTCCCAGGGGTGGATCCAACCCTCTTCTTTCGCGATCGACGCCAACAACAATCTTTATGCCAGCACTTTTAACTGGAATTTGGGCCTGATCTTCGAAGTCCCCATCACCACCAATAACGGGGTGGTGGCGCCAGGCGCTGCAACGACCTTTCTCAGTGGACTGGGAGCCAGTACTGGCGCTAATCCTACATCCATGGCTATTGATCCCTGGGGCAATATCTATGTCCTAATGAACGACCAAAAGACGGTGCACGTCCTTTATGAGCTTCCTGCCGGAACGCCCTACCAGTCGAACGGGGAAGCGGGTTTATCGCCGATCGCACTGAATCTGACCAATATCGAGGGAGTGCAGACCGATGCGGCCGGCAACCTCTATGTCAGCGATGCCCAGGCCGGCGTGGTCATGGTGCCTGCTGCCAAAGGGCCCGGCCTGCAACCTCAGACCGCGGCTGCTGTTTACCTGTCGCCGGTGGCCGGATTGGGATCTGTCAGCATCGACTTTGCGCGCAACATCCTCTACGTTCCCACCAAACCTAAAAGCTGGAGCGGATGGAACGGCTTTTACGATGTGGTTGCGGTCAACCTGAACAACGCCGAGCTGGGAAGCACACCGGTGGGCACTCCCGTGACCTCGACCATCTATTACGACTTCAGCGGCAGCGTGACGCCTGCCAGCATCGCCATTGAGGAGGCGGGCGTTACAGCCGCAGACTTCTCCGTTGCCACCGGCGGAAGCTGCCAGGCGGGCACGGCGTACACCGCAGGCCAGAATTGTACCGTCAATGTCTCGCTCAATCCGCAAGTGGCGGGCAACGTCTCTGCCAAGCTGGTGATGCGGGATAACGCGGGGAATACGCTGGTCTCCACCGTGCTGCATGGCACAGGCCAAGCGCCCATGCTGGCCATCAGCCCCGCGGCTGAATCCACCATCGGCTCAGGCTTGCAGACGCCGTCGCAGGTGGCCGTGGATGCAGCGGGTAATGCCTATGTCGCTGATGCTGGGCTGGGTGCAGTCGTGGAGTACCCAGTCTCAAGCGGCGCCACCACCCCTACAAATATCGGCACCGGACTCAAGAATCCCACAGGTGTGGCCGTCAATGGCGCGGGCGACGTCTTTATTGCCGATGCGGGGAACGTCTATGAAGTGCCGAATACCGCGAGCGGTCTGAATAGCACCGCACAGATCACGCTGAAGAGCTGGCTCGGCGCTAATCTCAATTTGGCGGTCGATGGCCTGGGCGATCTCTTTATCGCCGATCCGGCCAATCAGCGGGTGGTCAAGCTCAGCAATCCGGGCGGCACATTCCCCACCATGGCGCAGACGGAAAGCGATCTGACCGGCTTGAACGCGCCCTCGCTGGTGGCCACGGACGCGAGCGGCAATCTCTACGTGGTCGATGGCGTTAACCTGATCCAGATCACGCCCGTCGGCCAGCAGACGACCATCACCAACACCGTGTCAAATGCGACGGGATTGGCGGTGGACGCCTCCGGCGCTCTGTATATCGCCGCGCCTTCCGCCAGCATGCGCATTCCCTGGGTGAACGGCGCCTGGGCTGTCGGCAGCCCGGTCACCATCGCCGCCAGTGTGAGCAATCCCAAGGGCATTGCTCTCGACAGTGGAGGCGATTTGTTCACCGCCGATGCGACGGCGGAAAACATCCATGTTTACGGCGCCAGCGGCGAGCTGAACTTCGGCACGCTGACGCTTGGCCAAACGCCTTCGCTCGAAGCTGCGCTCACCAACCAGGGGAACGAGCCAATGGATATTACCGGGTTCACCGTCTCCAATGCGGTGGACTATAGCGCCTCCGGCACCGCCTGTACCGCCTCGGCGCTGCCTCAGGGCACCAATTGCGACCTGACGGTGACGCTCTCCCCTGGACCTGGAGATCAGGGAACTTTGTCTACCCAGATTCAGATTCAGGGTAACCAGGCGAACAGCGCGACCCTGCTTTCTGCTATCGGCGTTGGTGCGTCCCTGGCGAAGAGCGTAACCACGGTCTCGGTGGCCTCCAGCGCCAGCGTGGTCGATGTGCCGGTGACGGTGACGGTGTCTCCGGCCAGCGGAACAGGTACTCCTACCGGCGATGTGACAGTTTCCGTCGATGGCGCAAACCCGACCACGAAAGCTTTGAGCAATGGCACGGTAAAGTTCGATTTCATGCCGATCAGTGCGGGCAGCCATACCTTCAGCGTCACCTATCAGGGCGACCGCGCCTTCGGAAGCTCCACGGCCTCCACGACCGCTACGGTAGCCAAAGGTGCGGTCACCATGTCTGAACCTGCTCCGCCGAAGTATGTGCTTTCGAACGGTGAAAGCTATGGCGACCAGAACACGACCCAGTATTACTTCACCTACAAAATGCAGGTAAACGCTTCGGCGGGTACTCCCACTGGGACGGTTACCTTCATGGAGGGAACCACCGCGGCCTGCGACTCGTCTCCGGCAAAGATGGACGCCAACGGCTACGCCACGTTCACGACGACTTGCCTGACGCTGCCCACCAGCACCAATCCGACGACCCTGGTGGCCACGCATGTACTCACGCCGGTCTACAGCGGCGATGCCAACTACCAGTCCTTTACCGGAAGTGCGGTCACCTTTAACGTGATCCGCAATCCCAGCGTGACGCTCGCCTCTTCGCCTGCTGCGGTTACCGTCAGTTCGGGGTCCACGGCCGCGGCGAATATCACCCTGACCTCGCTCCTCGGCTACGGGATCGCCGGCCTGAATGAACCTATCTTGAACTACACGCTGCCGCTGGCTCTCCAGTGCAACGGTCTGCCGGCCCACACAACCTGCAGTTTCAGTTCATCTTCCATCACCGTCACGCCGACCGTACCCGGCGCGGCGACTATGACCATACAAACGAATGTGGCTGTCCAGCCCACATCCTCGGTCACCAAGTCCAGCCAGCGGAGGATCATCCGCCACGCGGCCCTCTTCGGCTTCGGGTTCCTCGGACTGCTCTTTACCCGCCGGAAGAAGATCCGCACATATCTGACACCGCTCTGTGTGCTGGCCCTGGCCATCGCACTTGCCGGAATCAGCGGCTGTTCGACCTCGAGCTTCAAGCAGAGCACTGACTCACTGCAGACGCCGAAGGGAACCTATACGATCTCGGTCACCGCCATTCAAGTCGGCAGCACGGTGGTTCCCGGTTCAAACGGCTCTCAACAAACCATCTACGGAAGCAATAACCAGATCTCGCTTCCGTTTACGATGACTCTCACTGTGCAGTAGAGGCGCAGTGAAATCCTGGTCCGCGTGGTCAATGTGGTCTGGCACACTCATTGGCCGCGCAATTCTCTCACCCGGCAATGCGCCTGGGGCCATCTTTCAGGGTCTGTCCAATGTCTTTGCAATTTCAACGACCTGCCAAGCTGTGAGGGCTCAGCGCGAAATTGGCGATAAGGTCACCCAATACCGGATCCACACGCAGAGGTGTGCTTGAGTCTGACGGGTTAACAGTGCCTGCGCCCTAAATCTCAAGCGCCACTTGCCCTTTGTCCGAATGCATAGTTTCTCCCTCGGCTTCTGCGCTGTCTTGCCTCACTCATAGCCTGTTCCGAGGTCCCCATGAAGGATCTTCTCTCTCTCTCCAAACCTCCGATGCATGGGTAAAGGTCATGCGGATTCCGTACTTCGGGCGCAGGATCACCATCGGGCGCGCCTCAATTGTCTGACCTGGAGAAAGCTGAAAATCGTATTTTCCGAGCAGAGTACTCAAGATCATGAGGATCTGCAGCATTGCGTAATTTCCGCCAATGCAGCCCCGCGGACCGCCCCCGAAAGGCAGATATGTGAATGGCGCATGCAGCTTCTCGCTCTCTTTGGTGAAGCGCTCCTGATCGAAACGCTCCGGATCTTGCCAGTAGCGCGGGGCATGGTGTGCACCGTAAACGAAGACAATGACTGTAGATCCTCGGGGTATGGCCAAATCCCCTACGCGATCGTCCGCGACAGCCATGCGGTCGATCATCCAAAATGGAGGATAAAGACGGAGCGCTTCTTGAATGATCCGAGAGGCAAATTCGAATCTGGGTACATCTTCGTAACTGAGAGGCGCTCCGTTCAGCACGGAATCGAACTCCTGCCTTAGTTTCTCGATACAATCCGGGCGCGAGCTTAATAGATAAAGAAGCCACGATAGAGCATTGGACGATGTTTCATGGCCGGCAACCAGGAGTTGCATACTCTCGCTCAGGACCAGTTCATCGCTCATGCCTTCTCCATCGCTGTAACGGGCATCCATCAATGTCTGGAGCAGATCGTGGCCGGGAGCTTCATGGCGGCGTCTGGTGATGTATTCGAGCAGAACGCGGTCGGCGCGGGTTCGCATCTCTTCATGCTTACGCAGTTTGCCAGAGACGGAAAACCAGGGGTTCAGGTAAGGCTGAAGGGTTTGCCGAACGATAAACTCCTGCACTGTACAGATGGTATGACTGACCAGATCAATGTCTTCGTCCTTGAGGCGGGCGCCAAAGAGTGAGCGGGCGACCATCGCGAAGGTCATTTTCATCAGCCGAGGATAGATATCGACGGGGCCAGAACTAATCTGTCTGTCGAAATCCCGCAGAGACTCGGCCAAGGAATCCTGCATGATCGAGGAAAGTGCCTCCAGTTGCTTGCGGTCGAAACCCTTCTGGATCAGACGCCGCTGTGTGCGCCAGGCCTCCCCGTGGGTGGTGAGAAGACCTTTGCCCAGGAAGTGGCCCATCCGCTTTACCTGAATATCCGACTTCTGGTAGTTTTCCGCATTGGTCTTCAACACATGCTGGATGACTGCGGGATTGGTTGTAACGATGGCCTCTTTCAGACCACCTAGATAGAACCGGAATGTGTCGCCGAAAAGTTCTGTGTACTTGGTCAAAACCTGTACGGGATTGCGGAACATCGCAGGCGAATCCACAAAAGAGCGGAAGCGGGAAACAACGGGAATCGGTGGGGTCAACGTCACACCTCTCTGTCCAGACGGTTGCATGGAACCGCGTGAAATTCATCTGGTTTGCTTAATGGCCTTGGATGCCATGGGCGAGAGATCAAGGCCTGAAAATCTGTCTTCATTTCCCAATTGCTTCAAAAGTATCAGATGATGCTTGATCGCCCGCATCATGGTGGGATGTTGGCGATAGGGAATTCCAAACTCTTCGGCGGTCTCTTTTACGATCTGTGTGAGCGGAGCATAGTGGGTGTGGCACACGAAAGGACAAAGATGATGGACGATGTGATGGTTGAGACCGCCGACGAGCCAGCCTACCAGCGGGTTACTCGTCGCGTAATCGGCTGTTGTCGCGAAAATGTGATATACGCCGTTGTCAAACTCGCTGCGGTCCGACGGAAAGTATGTGCTGTCAAGACTGTGCGTGGTCTGGAACACAAGTGATACGGTCAAACCGACGATCAAATGGACCAGCAAAAACGCCAAGGCGACCAGCAGTGGCGATTTCCCAAGCACCACCACCGGCAATATGAGCATGTAGCTGAGATAGAATCCCTTCCCCGCAAAGAGGATGGCGTATTCTCGCAGCGGATGCCTGGCGCATTTCAGATAGTCATGGGAAGGGAAGAAAAAACACTCAATGTCCCGCAGAAAAACATAATCGAGAGAGAACAGGGCGTAAAAGAACAGCGCATAGATGTGCTGGAAGCGGTGCAGGCGCGCTCGGGTTTCATGGGGCGTGAACCGAAAGATGCCTCGTCCCGTGAGCGCGTCGTCTTCGTCATGGAGATTGATGCAGGAGTGGTGGCCTCGATGATGAAGGATACGCCACATATAGGAGTTAATTCCGCAAAGGTCGAAGACATAATTCAGGATCTTGTTTACGGAGGGCACGGTCGAGATGGCGTTATGGTTGCTATCGTGAGCGATGTTCAACAAGAGGAATGTCTGGGCGAGGCCGCTCAAAAGATAGAGGGCAACAAACTTCCATGAATCGGGGTTGAATGCGTAGAGGGCAATCCAACTGCCTGCCAGCACAACCAGACCCGCGGCGATCTTGATCCACATCGCCCGGTCGGCCTTGGGAGAAATATTCCGGTCAATAAAGTACGCTTCAAGCCGGCGGCGAACCACTTTCGGAAAGGAAGATGCGCCTACCGGGTCGCCGACAGGCTGGGTCAACGGAAGCTCCGATGGTACGAGATCATCGATCTCCGAAGCGAGAGCGGCTGCCAACTGAGTCTTGGGCGTCACCGGAACCTCCACGAAGATTGTAAGCCGACCCGGCGTGGCAAGTCAGAGTTTCCAGGCCGGCAACATCGGTTACCGTGATAGCGGCGGCTCTGTTGCTCCGCCGCCGACAACGTCAAAGCGTGATACTAGCCCGACGGTATGGAGAGAATCAAGGAAATTGAGATCAGACGGTGTTGAGGGGAGTTCTTTGTTCTTGGAGACCTTGACGCACCTGGAGTCCCGACTCTGTTAACATATTGTCAACTGACGGCGCATAGGCACGGAATGCCTTCCTCCCTTGCTCCCATTCCGGGCCGATACAGTCATTCCCCACTTTGAAACTCAGTGTTCTTTTCACCACACTATGCACGAGAGCAGAAAGAAGTTTCCTGCGTGCCGAGTTTTGCCATTTCACTTTGAAGGGTGCCGCTGATCAACTATGAGATCGATTTTGGACCAACTGGACAGTCTCGGAGATAAGCACCCCGACAAATTGCTTTACTCGTTTCTTGACCTGAACGGCAACCCAATTGAGGGCTATACCTACGCGTCGTTTATCCAGCGAACGAAGGTGATTGCAGGGCACTTGCGGAGCGAATGCCGTTTTGCGATGGAGGACCGGCTCTTGCTGGCCTACCCGCCAGGGCTCGAGATGATTTGCGCATTTTTTGGCTGCGTTCGCGCTGGATTGATTCCAGTGCCCGTCTATCCCCCCAGTTCCCGCGGCTTTCAGAGCGCCCTGTACAAAATGGTACACATCGCCAGGGACTGCCAGGCGGCCGGAATTTTGACGAGCGGGGACTATCACGCCTCTCTGAAGACGAATCTTAGCCGCAGCGGGGTCGCGAAGTCTGGAGTCGATGTTGACTACATTTCCTCTTTACCGTGGATTGTTACGGAAAAGTTCGTGGATGCGGTTTCAGGCGAGACTCATTTCGATCCTTCTAAGACCTTGTTTCTACAATTCACATCGGGGTCGACGATGGAGCCCAAGGGCGTGATCGTCTCTCACGAAAATATCCTGGACACCTGTCCGCTGGTGATCGACCATCCGTCGCCGGTAGTGGTTTCCTGGCTTCCGCAGTATCACGATATGGGGCTGATCGGATGCTACCTTTATCCCGCGCTACGAGGCGGCACGACGTATGGGTTCTCGTCGATGGACTTCATTCAGCGCCCAGGCCTATGGCTTGAAGCGATCCACGCCTATCAAGCAACCGCGACCGCGGCTCCCAACTTCGCTTACGATTATTGCCTACGCGCTGGAAGACTTTCGAAGGAGAGTCTGGAGGGGTGTGATCTCAGTTCTCTTCGCGTGTTGATGTGTGCCGCAGAACCGGTAAAGCCAGATACCTTCACGCGGTTCCTGGAGGCATTTCAACCCTACGGCCTGAAATCGGAGAGCTTTTATGCCGCCTTTGGGCTGGCCGAGAATACTCTGGCGGTTACGCTGGGCGGCCGGAACATCGTTTCCGTGAACAAGCGTGCCCTTTCTCTTGGGAAGGCCCGCATGACAACCGAGGTTTCCGAGATCGACGCAGCCACGCAGATTGTCAGTTGCGGTACTCCACTGCCTGGTTTCGACGTGAAGATCGTGGATGCGGAACAGCACGTGGCTCTGAAGGAAGGCCAAGTCGGGGAAATTTGGGTTGCGGGAAGCGGCAAGTGCCAGGGTTACTGGAATAATCCGGAACTGACATTGAAGCAGTTTCGCGCCCGGCTTGTGGACGACAGCCCCTATGACGATGGCTATCTTCGGACCGGCGATATGGGATTCTTCCACGAAGGCGAGCTCTACGTTTGCGGCCGCATCAAGGACATGATTATCCTCCGCGGTCAAAACTATTACCCGCAGGATATCGAGCGCGTTGTGGAGAGAGCCTCCGGTCTGATCCGTGGCGGTTGCGTGGCGGCGTTTCAGATTCACGAAGACAGCGAGCCTGCACTGGCAATCGTGGTCGAAGTGAAGAATCCCAAGGCGCTTCCCGATGGGCGGAAGATTGCCTCCGCGGTGCGGAATTATCTCAACGTGGAGGTGGCGCTGATTTCCTTCATTGCTCCCCGGGCGATCCCTCGAACCAGCTCGGGCAAGATCATGCGCCTTCAGACCAGGCAGATGTGGCAGGACAAGCAATTTACCGTTCTATCGGAGTTTTCGCGGGAAAAAGACTCCGGTGCCTCCGAGTCCGATTGCGGCACCCAGTCGTCTTTTGACGAATTGAAGGCTAAGTACAACCTGACAGGCACGGAATCGTACAATCTCGTCGAAGCCGGGTTGGATTCTTTGGATCTGGTCGTCTTCATGCATGAGCTCAAGGAGCTTCTCAAGGATAAAGGCGCTGAGATGCTGGCGAGGCAGGTAGATATTGGTGTCATTCAGCGGGTCAGCGTAGCCGATTTGTTTCGCCTTGCCGAACAGTTGGAGCTTGCTCCCGCGGAAGCGCTTGTCGAACTGCGTCATGCGCTGGCGGCCTTTCGCGAGGAGCAGCGCGAAGCGGAAAAGCAGATGATGAGCAGCGACAGGAAGCTGACCTTTGCGCCGCCCGAGCCTGCTCCCTTGCTCAGAGTTCCGGTTCTGGATCATGTGCTGCTCACGGGCGGCACCGGTTTCATTGGACCGTTCTTCATGAAGAGCCTGCTCGAACAGACGCGGGCCAAGATCTATGTTCTCGTCCGGGCTTCCGACGAAGAGCAGGGCTGGCAAAGACTGCGCGCGGCCATGGAATCGATGGGGCCTTGCAGCCCCGCGCTGATGCAGAGCTTCGAGGCGCGCGTGATTCCCGTCTGCGGCGATCTCGGGCAGCCCAGCCTCGGCTTGGCGCAGGATGCGTGGGATTTCCTGGCCAATAAAATTGACACCGTCTTCCACAACGGCGCAACGGTGAACTACCTGTTCAACTACGACCGGATGCGGGAAGCCAATGTGCTGGGAACGAATGAAGTCCTGAGGCTGGCCTTCGAAGGTCGGCCCAAGAGCCTCGACTATATCTCGACGACATTTATCTTCGGCTGGGCGGTCAAAAGCGTGCTGTACGAGACCAACGGGAACGAAGACATGGAGCTTCTCGACTTTGGATACAGCCAGTCCAAGTGGGTGGCGGAAAAGGTGGTTGAAGACGCGCGCGACAAGGGACTTAGCGTGCGGATCTTCCGGCCCGCTCTGGTGAGTCCTTCCGTGACCGGTGGCGGCAACAACTTTGATATCGCCGTTCGCCTGGTTGCATTCATGGTGAACCACGGCATTGGGGTCGATGCTCTGAACCAGGTCAGTTTTGTCCCAGCCGACATTGTGGCCAACAATATCGTGGCAATTTCCACTTCGCCGGATACGGAGAACAAGACATACCATGTGGTGCGGGACGATTACGCGAATATGCTGGATATTACCAACCTCATCACCAAGTCGACCGGGCGGCAATTTGAAATATTCAGCATCTCCGATTTTGTTCCGGAACTGATCCGCAGATGCCGTAAGGAAGATCTTCTCTTTCCACTGCTGGATTTTCTGGTGGGATCGGTGGACAACATCACGGCCATGGAGTTCAAACGTTATGACAATTCCACCTATCAGGCAGCACGCGATGCCTCTCCGTGGGGCATCAGTGATCCGCCGCTCGAAGATGTTGTCTCCGGCATTCTGAAGTTCATGCACCGCAAGGGAATCATTTCAGTTGCGGCTCGTGAACACAGCGCCGCGATACCGCCAGTCATCCAACCGGCCTGCGCGGATGCGGAATCCGTGATTGCTTCTTGAAGGAAAAGCCTCTTGAATGCATTGGCTCCGAGTAAAGTTACTCCGATTTTGCTTTGAAGACCAGTTTCTCTGTGATGCGCTGGCCGCTTTCCAGAGTGCCTGTCGTGGTCAGCGTCATCTGCTGCCGATCGGCGGAGACCACCCACCTGTCCGTTTCCGATATTTGATTGTCACGCCTGTAAACCGAATCCACCGTGTGAGAATCGACGAGCTTCAGCGTCACGGTATCGTTGCGCGAGTTCTTTAGATCGTACTGCCTTCCGTCAAAGTGGACCGAGTAGCTGAAGTCGCCAGAAAAACGCGTCCCATCCCTTCCATCTGCCTCGATCCTGAGCAGCAATCCCTGGCGCAAACGAGTCTTGCTAGAGTCTTCGGTCCACTCGCCGACCGTCGGGTCAGCGGCGGCCTTTGCGCTTCCGCTGCGCGTCCAAACCGTGATCTGGTTGGCACGACCTGCTCTGGCAGTCGTAACCGTCAACTCTTTCCCATCGCTGGAAATCTTGTCACGAATTATCGCCACGACCGCCCCATTCTTCTTCTCCGTGACCTCGGATTGCCTTTTGTCGATCCTGCGCAGTTCGACTTGATTGAATGCCGGATTGCCTGCAACGGAGCTTTCGTGTCCGCCCTTCTGCGCGGTGAAATCGAGGTGAGTTTCGCCGGACATGATGATATGCACCCCTTCATGAACAGAAAGAATAGCGAGTTTGTTGGGAGGGTCCAGGGTAGACTGTGCGGAAACGAGCGTCCAGAAGCCGATGCGTGGATCCTGGGCACGAAGCTCCGCCACGGCTCCCAGTTGAAGGAAAGCAACTAGTCCGAGCAATGCAAATTTATGCATTGGACCTCCTCAAGCACCGATGGCAGCACGTTCGAGCCGAATCAGACAGACCGACAAGCTGGCGACCGTTGCCCGCCTTGGGATAATACGGCGCGATCAAGGCTTCCAACTCCGACCGGGGGACAACGTAATCCATCGTCTGCAATAACTTCTCTCGGCGGCTGGATCGGGCAAACTTCTCAAAACTCGGCTGGCAGGCAAATGTTATCTGGCGCATCGCAATCTCCATCTACCTATCCTTTGATGCAAGCACTATGAGGGCGGATGACTTAATCAGAGGTTCCTTAACGATCCACGACGTTCTATGGCATCATTAGTCTCGTGTATACAAGTCGATTCAGGTTGACCGGAATAGTACTCGTTGCTGTCGTTGCGCTTCTTCCATTCTCTTTTCACGCAGAGCGTCATCTGGAGTCGGCAACCCGAGTGGAAGGCAGCGAAGCGGACGCCGTGCAGCAGGAGTTGGCCACTCGTTTTCGTTCGCCCTTTGTTAACCGCGTGGCGCTGGTGATTCAGGGACTTCCAGCCGCGGATTCGGAGCAAGGTGAGCAAGCGTTGGCAACGATTGCGGCTGGACTCAGGGACGAATCCGGAGTCTCCGGTGTCGTTTCCTATCTCGATTTACGAGATCCGATTTTCCTGGGCAAAGGCGGTGGAACATTTGTTCTGGTGGGACTGGCACCGACCGAGGGTCCAATCGAAGCGCTCGTTCCTCAGCTTCACGCGCGGGCTCACTCGCTTGAAAATCAATTGCGGGGCCGTTATCCGGCCGTGAAGTTGGAACTGACTGGCGAGACTCCGCTGAATTTCGACATTCATAAAGCGAGCGCCGATGACGTGCAGCGCGGCGAAATTCTGGCAATCCCCGCGACCCTCATACTCTTGCTGGTTGCTTTCGGCAGTCTGTCCGCCGCCCCGATTCCATTGGTTGTTGGCCAGTTGGCCATCGCAACGACCATGGCGATTACGGGGATACTGGCTTCGAGCTTTCACCTGTCCATTCTGGTTCAAAGTTTGGCGACCATGCTAGGTCTAGGCCTGGGAATCGACTATGCACTACTCATGGTGAGCCGTTTCCGGGAAGCGATTTCCGCGGGCCACGATGGACCCGCTGCCTCGGTGATCGCAGCACGTCAGGCAGGTCATACACTTTTGATTTCTGCCGCGACGGTTTCCGTCGGATTTTTAGCCCTCTTGACGGTTCCCATCACCGAGATTCGCTCCATCGGCATCGCCGGATTCCTGGTGGCTGGAATCAGCGTATTGCTGGCTAACACGTTGGTTCCGGCAGTGCTGGCATTGCTTGGTTCGCGGATTAATGCCGGACGTTTGCCGTTTACTGCGAGGTTGGATGAGGATCGGGCTAGGTGTACGGGAAATCGCTGGAGGCAATGGGGCAAAGTGATTGTGGCCCATCCCTGGATCGCCATCTTTCTGGCCGGCGTCCCGATGCTTCTGCTGGCCTGGCAGGCTACGCGGCTGGATACAAGTCTCCCCCGAGGGGATTGGCTTCCGCAGACCGCAGAATCGGTGCATGCGCTGCACTCCCTGGAACAAATGGATCGGGCCGGCGTCGTTCAATCGTTGCGCGTGATTGTGGAACTGCCGGTGGATTCCATTGCGCACAGTGACGCGGGATGGAATTCGATCGACCGTCTCTCGAAGCGGCTCGCGAACGACCCCCGGTGCGCCCGGGTGATTTCCATAACAACGATTGCGGAGAGCGACCAGGCTTCGCTCAGTAGCCTCTCGCGGGAAACGTATCGCACCTTTCTGAGTGGGGACGGACGGGCGGCGCTGGTTGAGGTGATGCCTGCGGCTTCAGCGTCCCTGCGCGATCAAGTCGATTGGGTACGAGAGATCCGGAAGACTGGCGCGCCAGCTCTAACCGGGGTGCCCGGCGCCACGCTGCGCATTGGTGGCATTCCTGCACTCAATGCCGATTATCAGACGATTGTTAGCGGCCGCTTGATACCGGTAACGTCGCTGGTGGTGGTGGGAACGCTGGTGGCGCTCGTGTGCGGCTTCCGCTCGCTTTTCGTCGCAGTGAAGGCGATCGCGCTGAACCTGCTCTCGGTTGCGGCCTCCTTCGGAGCATTAGTTTTGGTTTTCCAGGACGGACACGGAAGCGGCTTGCTGGGAGTTCCCGGGGGAACGGGAAGTATCTTTCCTCTTGTTCCTATCGTCGCATTTGCTATCGTCTTCGGACTCAGCATGGATTACGAAGTGTTTTTGGTGGCGCGGGTTCTCGAAGCCAGGAGAAGCGGGCTGAGTGAAATAGAGGCAATCCCTGAGGGGATGGCGAGAACCGCGGGCTTGATTACCAGCGCTGCCGCAATCATGATCGTTGTATTCGCAGCATTCGCCTTCGGAAATTTTCTGGTGGTCAAGATGATCGGATTTACGCTTGCGATAGCCGTGTTGATTGACGCGACTCTGGTTCGAATTGTGATCGGCCCCGCGCTGCTTCGTATTGCAGGCGATTGGAATTGGTGGCCAGGGGGGATCACAAAGGCCCGCAGGGTGCTTGGGGAAATCCACGAGTGAGCTATGCATTGCGCGCAGTTGGTGGATTTCCGGCAAAGCGACATTGACCGGCGATTTGGGATTAGTCTCCATAACGCCCCAGGTCCAGGATTGATGCTGTGCATGGATTGTCACCGCCCCTTCCCCGATCATGACCAATGCCCTCCGGAGCCTTGCACGAATGCAGAGAAGGAGTGCAAACCGATTGAGTTTGACCTCTTCCAAGCCATGCACCATAGTTCTGTCGACCAAGACTGAAAATCCAAGAAGAAGCGAGGAAAGATCACCTATTGAGAGCTTTTATGAGATAACTAGCTATTTACTTGACGCCACCAGTCCCAACCGGTTGTGGTTTCACCAGTTTTGCGAACGGAACCGGTTCCATCTGAACAGCTTGCTGCGCCAACCTGTAGAAGAGTTTGCCGCGTGACGCCGAGGTGCGACGGTTGAAGTGGAAGATAAACTCGTTGAGATAATCGTCCAGATGCTCGGCCGACACTGCCCCTTGGTGTGTTCCCATCAACCAGCGTTTCAGCAGTCCAATGACGCGATGCACGCGAGGCAGCACGTGTTCTTCTTCTGGCTGTTCTGTCTGCACTTGAAGCTGGTGGGTATAGCCATTCAGCCCCAGATAGGACTTGAAGCCATCGGTCCGCACCTTGCTGCCGGGCTCAACCGACGCAGCGATAAAGCCATGCAAGACCGCTTGCGTAAGATTCGGGATCGTTTGCAACCGGACGCGGCCGATTCTTCTACCGTCCCGAGAACAGATACGTCTCTCGATTTTGAAATTTTTCGAGATTTGAATCCGCTCGTGCAAACTGGAGATAAAGATCCTAAACCAAGTCTTCAGCATCTTCCCTGTCATAACCGGTCTGGTTTCGCTCTCGAGCGGCAGATGCTACAAAAAATGGCGACCCAAAGGCCGCCATTTTCTGCTGACTTGAGACTTGGAGTCTTCAGCCGACCGAAGGTCTTAACTCCACCTGCTTGGTCTTGATGACCAGCTTGGCCGGGGTCAGTTCGGGGCCATCGAAGCCTTCTTTCACAGCTTCAATGTGAATCTCGCCAGGGTTCTTCGTCGATTGCAGAATCGCCTGGGCGAGGCCGTTGAAGAGCGAGCGCTTAGGCTCCTTATCGCTCTGCTGGCAGTTGGGGTCGCCGTTGCCGACGCCGATCAGAGCGCCGTCGCCGGAAACCTTGAAGGAGATGAGGTTGGAGGCAACAGGAACCGGGCGGCCTTCCTTGTCCAGCGCTTCCACTTTGAGCACCGCCACGTCCTCCCCGTCGGCGTCGATCTCGGTGCGGTCGGCGGTCAGACGAATGGATGCGGCCGGTCCAGTCGTCTCACGCTTCTCCGTGACGACAACCTTGCCGTCCTTCGAGCCGCGCGCCTCAATGAAACCGGGCTCATACTTGGCCTTCCACTCGACGTGGCCCAGATGCGGAACCTTCTGGCTGCCCAGGCTCTTTCCGTTCACAAAGAGTTCGACTTCGTCCAGGTTCGAGTAGACCCAGACGGGAATTTCGTCTCCTTCCTTGCCCTCGAAGTTCCAGTGCGGGAAGAGATGCAACATGGGCTCCTTGCCCCACCAAGCCTTGTAGTAGAAGAACGTGTCCTTGGGAAATCCGCACATATCCACGATGCCGAATTGTGAATTAATGGAGGGCCAGCCGTAGGGGGTGGGCTCGCCGCGATAGTCGAAGCCGGTCCAGGCAAAGCCCCCGGCCTCCCAGTCGCGCGTTCCGTAAAACTTCCACCACTCCTCGGCCGTCTCGCCCCAGGGAACCACGCCGTCGTAGTCGTTGACCGTGTTGCGCATGGGGTCGGTCGAGTAGGCGCCACGGGTGGAGATGGCGCTGGAAGTCTCCGAACCGTAAATGGGCCGCTTGGGATGCTCCTTGTGATAGGCGTCGGGGTTCTTGAGGTTGTAGTTGAATCCGATGATGTCGAAGGCTTCCGAGACGCCCTTTTGGTTGTCCCCGTTGACCGCAGCGGAAACCACGCGCGTGGGGTCGAGTTCATGGCAACGCCGCACCATGGTGGCAGCGATCTTGGCGCCCTGCTCGGCCTCCTCGTTTTGCAGTTGCCACTCCTCGTTGCCGACGGACCACAGGATGATGGAAGGCGAGTTGCGATAGCGCTTGATCATGGTTTCCAATTGCGCCAGTCCTTCGGGGCTGGAACTCATCTGGCGCGTCTCGCACATCATCATCACACCTAAGCGGTCGCAAGCCTCTACCCACTCGGGGGTGGGCATATTGTGCGAGGTGCGGACGGCATTGCAGCCCATCTCGCGCATCACGCCCATGCGGAACCACTGCAGGCGGTCAGGCACAGCAGCGCCGACGCCGGCGTGGTCCTGATGGTTGCAGGTGCCCTGAATCTTGATGGACTTTCCGTTGAGGAAGAAGCCCTTGTCGGCATCGAAGACGGCGGTGCGCACGCCAAAGGCAATGCGCTCGGCGTCGCGCGGCTTGCCGGCAACTTCGACAGTGACAATGGCCGAATAGAGCGTGGGCGCATCGACCGACCAGAGGGCGGGATTGGCCAGCTTCGCCGTCGCGGTGTAAGTTGCCGCTCCATCGACGGCGATGGATTGCGCAGGCGCATCAGCGGTGGCGACGGTCTTGCCTGCCGTATCGAGAATCTGCCAGCTTACCTTGGCGCTCTCAGTCTGTTTGCCTTCGTTCTGAACCACCGTGCCCAAAGTGAGCGTGGCCGCACTGCCATTGAGTGTCGAGCGCACCGTGCTCTCCCACTTGCCCAGATGCAGCGCATCGGTCTTGGTGAGCCACACATGGCGATAGAGGCCCGCGCCCTCGTAGAACCAGCCGTCGCCGAAGCTGGCATCGACGCGTAGGGTGATGTAGTTCTTGTGACCGTAGGTGAGAAAGTCGGTCAGGTCGAAGCGGAAGGGTGCATAGCCGTTGTCGTTGCGGCCGATGAAACAGCCATTCACGAAGACCAGGACGCTGCGGAACGCGCCGTCGAATTCGACCGTAATGCGGCGACCTAGATCGCTGGCAGGAATCTCGAACCCGCGGCGATACCAGCCCACGCTGGTCTCGGGATAGCGGCGGCCGAGTGGCTTAAAACCGTGCGAGTTCTGGACCTCATCATTCACAAAAGGCAGTTCGACCGCCCAGTCATGGGGCAGATTGAGCGTGCGCCACTTGGAATCGTCGAATTTGGCCTTGGCGAAATCGAATTCGCCGGTCTTGGCAAAGTCTCCCTGGCCGTTGCCGAAACCAAGATCGCGGGCCGGATCGGAGCCGTGGCCCAACTGAAACTTCCAGCCGAAGTCGAAGAGCAGTTGCTCGCGTGGGGCCACGGCGGCCAGTGCTTCGGCCGAGGCCGGTCCCGGATAACCGGCAAGCAGCGCTGCGGTGTGTCCCCAAGCCGAGCGGGCAATCAGGGAAGATGCGGAAAGGGCCAGTCCGGAAGAAAGCAGTTCTCGGCGTGAAAGACCAGGCATGGAAATCCTCGTTCAATGAAGTCTCACCGTAGGCGGGGACAGAACTCCGAGAGGGTGAGCAAGGCGAAACTATACAACACGCGGCGCGGAGAAGTAAACGATTTCATTTGCTTCTCACAACGCCCTCCAGGCAACCGCTCCCCAGTAGTCTTCCCAGTCCAGTCAGTTTGACCGAGGCGCAGAATCCACTTATGATGATGAAGTTGGTTCTTGAGTCCGGCGCCCTGCCGAGGCAGAGGCCAGCATAGCGCAAGACGAGTCGCGTATATGGCTCTTGTTGCCCCCTCGTTCAATGGTAGGACAGCCGCCTCTGGAGCGGCATATCGGGGTTCGAATCCCTGGGGGGCAGCCAATTATCCTCTTACAACTTCAACGCTCCTCGACTTATTTTGACGTGTCTCTGCCCTTCTCGATGTCTCTAACCTATTAAAATCAATGATTTGCGTAAGCCGTCAAGGGCGCTTCACCCCTAATCTGTGCCAAGCCCCCTCGACTCAAGAACCTCCCCACCACCCCTTTACTGGTGCCATTTTGGAGGGAAGTGCAAAATGGCACCACAAACCGAACTCAGTGACCTGAAGTGCAAGCAAGCTCCACGCAAAGCAAAACCTCACCGTATCCGAGACAGGGGCGGACTCCATCTCCTTGTCATTGAGCCTGACCTTTCTCCGAACGAGTGAGTTGATCGGTGGCCTGTGGTCTGAGATCGATTGGCAGGAGATAGTCTGGCGGGTTCCAGCGGAGCGCATGAAAATGAAGAGGCCCCACATCGTGCCCCTGTCCACTCAGTCCGTCACGCTCCTGGAGCGATTACGCGCCATCACCGGGGACACCGGTAGGCTCTTCCCCTCAGCAACTAACGCCACTGGTGTCATGAGCAACAATACGATCCTCAAAGCGCTGGACCGGATGGGGTACAAAGGGCGCATGACCGGGCACGGTTGGCGGTCGATAGCCTCAACCTACCTGCATGAAAATGGTTTCGAGCATGAGCACATTGAACTGCAATTCGCTCACGCCAAAGAGGATAAGGTTTCGGGTGCTTACAACTACGCAAAGTATTTGGAGCCCCGCACCGCGATGATGCAGGCCTGAGCGGATGCGCTTGACCGGCTTCGTGGCTGATCTCCCTCATGCTCGCTGCCCGTGTGCAGTCATTCCTGAGAGGACAACCTCATGAGCAAGCGACGCGCAGCAGGGCCACTGAACGACTTCCTTGCTGACGTTTTATTTCATGGCTCTGAGGCCGAGATGCGCCAGATCGCGACCCTGGTGTTCCCGCCGGGGAGCCTACTGGATGATGCCCCTTTCACGGTCCGTGAACTGGAAATCATCAAAACTCGGCACAACGCCACTTCACATCTCTCATCGACGATCAGCACAGCCTCGGCACTGGACAACTCTTCCAGCGCATAACTGCGTACCCGGTCACGCACCTGATCGGCGTCCCAACGCGCACGGTCCAACAGGTGCTGAACCGCATAAGGAGATGTTTCGCCCAGCCACTCGGCCAATTGCCAGCCGTTCTTGCGCTCGCAGTTGCTCAGCAGTCCCTGCAAATACGCAAGGCTCCGCGTACGAGTCTCCGAGCGCGCAAACAAACCCGCGATCAGATCATGCGCACGCAACAACTCCCGCTTCCATCCCGACAGTCGCTTCTCCATGGCATCGGACGGAGAATCAAAAACAGAGCAAAATCAGCCTATCATCCTATCTACAACTGTAGTACTAGAGCAGAAACCGAAATCAAGCACAGAGCGATGTACCCGCCACTAACTAGCAGCTTGTAATGCGATGCAGCATCGCTTCGAAATCCCGGATTGCACTCTGACGCGTTACTCCGTAGTTGTGCGGATAGGTGATCAGCAGCACAATCGCGCCGTGCAGGCTCGCGAAGCACTGCCGCAGCTTCTCTTCCAGCAGTTCCTGTGGCGTTTGCTTCGGCAGAATCTCGCGCAGGTTCTGCCGGAAAAACTCGATCGCCGGCTTGGCCACTTCGGTGCGAATCTTGCGGGAGTCCGCATCCGGCATCGGCGTCAGAAATGCCAGCCGGTAGTGATGCGGGTTCTTTACCGCCATCTCGATGGACTGCCGTCCGGCCTCGACCAGCCGCGCCATCGGGGACGCAATGTGGCCCAGCTTCTGGTTCACCCGCGTCGTCTGGTTCACGTAGAGCTCCACGCAAACATGCGTGATCAGCGACGCCTTGTCCGGGAAATGCCGGTACATCGCCATCTGCGAACAGCCCGCCAGCTCCGCAATGTGCCGCACCGACACGTTCTCGTAGCCTTCCTCGGAGAATAGCCGGCTGGCGGCCTCAACCACGCGCGCCTTCAACTCCGCGCCGGCCTTGAACTTCGACGGTTGCTCCAGCTTCTGCTGTGCCACTGCTACGCCTCACCGCGGTCGAAACTCGCATGAGCCGTCCGCGCATCGGTTGGAATGCCCCTCAGTATACGCGTTTCGCCCGCATGCGGGCAGTCCATGCATGTGTTCGGTGTATGTATTGTGTGCAATGTATACTATAAATACGATGCTCCCTTCCCCTCCTCCGCCTGGACAGCGTGCTCGGCCCACTCCGCTCGTTTTTCTGCCTTTGTACTGTTCCCCCGTCCTGCTTGCCGCTGCCATGCTGCTGCGCACTGCGGCGGCTGCCCAGTGCGCCGGACGCGTCGACACACCCTCGGCCACTGCGGCTTGCATCGCGCACGCGCTGCAAGCATCTCCCGCTTCAGCCATCGATCCCCAGCGCCCATACCGGCTCGATGAGCTCGTCGACATAGCCGAGCGCACGAATCCCCGCACTCGCATTGCCTGGGAACGCGCGCGCCAGGCCTCCGACCGGCTGCATCTGGCCCGTGGCACCTACTATCCCGAGCTGACCCTGCTCGCTTTCTTTGGCGATGAGCGCATCGTCAATCCCTTTCCCAAACCACTGGCCCCGCGCGGTTACACCATGGCTGAGATGCCCACTGTCGCGCCCGCGATCGGCCTTGAATACGCGTTGTGGGATTCCGGCAAGCGCTCGAGCCTGGTGGCTGAAAACGCAGCGGCTCGCCTGGCCGCGGCCGCGGCATTCGAGCGCGCCAACCAGGATGTAGCACTTGCCGTCGTGCGAGGCTACTACGATCTGGTGACCGCCGAGCAGCGCCTCAACGCCGCGCAGAAGATTCTCTCCACTGCTCAAACCACCGAGGATGCCGCTCGGGCTCAGCTTGACAATGGCCGTGCCACACTGCCCGACGTGCTCAACGCCCGCGCCGCTCGCGCCCAGGCTGCCTTTGATCTGGAAGATGCCGCCGGCGCTGCCCGCATTGCGCGCGTTGCCTTGCGCGAGTCGCTCGGCGTCGAACCCTCCGAGCAAATCCAGATAGCACCACCCGCACAAGCGCCCGCGCTTGAACAAGTCACCGACTCCATTCAGCAGTTGGTTAACTCCGCGCTCGCCGATCGCCCCGACCTGCAGCAGCTTAGCCAGCAAGTGTACGCTGCCTCGCAAGCAATACGTGCCGCCAAGTCCGAACAGCGTCCTTCGCTTGCGCTCGAAGGCAAACTTGGCCAAACCGCCATGTGGCCCACCAGCGACTACGGCTCGCTCGGCGCTGCCGATCAGACTACATGGAGCGTCGGCGTCACGTTACGCTGGAGTCTCTTCGACGGCGGCCGCCGCAGCCACGAGGTAGCGCTGGCCCGCTCTGAAGCGCGCCAGCGGCAGGATGAGCTCGACGAGCAGCGCGATCGCACCACTCGCGAAGTGTGGACAACCTATCTCGCCTTCCACACCGCCGTCCGCCAGCGCGAGGCCGCCGAAACCTTGCTCAACGCCGCGGAGACTTCCTACAACGCCTCCTTCGAGGCCTATGGATACGGTGTGAAAAACCTCATCGACGTCGTTACCGCCGAACAGCAGCTCGCTCGCGCCCGCCTCGCTCACGTGCAGGCCAGCTCCGCGGTCTGGATCGGCGCGGTGCAGCTCGAATACGCCACCGGCAGCCTGCTGCGCAAGCGCGCGCCGCTCACCGCACCTTCTCCCACATCAAGGACGCCGCAACCATGACTAGCTTCCCCATGCACTCTCACGTTCGCCCATCGCATCGCGCGGCAATTGCTGCGCCACTCATCCTGCTCTCCGGCTGCGCCCGCGCTCCGATGGTCGATATCGGCGGCTCGTTCTTCCCTTCGTGGTTGATCTGCCTTGCCGTCAGCATCGCGTTCGCCGTCGGCCTTCGCGCCTTCCTGCGCCACCGCGGACTCGAAACGGAGATCAGAACGCTTGCCATCTTCTATCCGGGCCTCGTCGTTTTACTCGCGTGCCTGCTCTGGCTCTGCTTGTTTCGTTAGCCGCGCATAAAGGAGAACACAACTTAATGAAACCGATCCGCAAGCTCCCCATCGCCGTGGCCACCGCCGTTCTGGCTCTCGTTGCCGGTGGAGCCATAACGCTTGAAACGCGCCAGCATCCGCGCACCGACGACGCCACCGTACGAGCCGACTACATCGAGTTCGCGCCCGAGGTCAGCGGCCGTCTCGTCGCTCTCGGCGTCAAAGACAACCAGTTCGTGCACAAGGGAGACATGCTCTTCCTCATCGATCCCAGGCCCTACCGGTACGCGCTCGATCAAGCCATCGCCGACAGGCAACTGCTGGAAAGCCAGATCGCCGATGGGCAGCGCCGTATCGCGACGGAGTCCAGCGCCGTGCAAGCCGCACATGCCGGACTCCGCAGCGCGCAAACGCACGTGACCGCGATGCAAAGCGCCGTCGAGCGGGCACAATCCTCACTCGCCTCGGCGCAAGCCGAGCATACTCTCGCACTTAGCAATCTCCATCGCATGGAGCCGCTGCTGGCCAAGCAGTATGTCACCGCCGAGCAGGTGGATGAGCTGCGCACCAAGGTGCAGATCGCCGCGCAGAACGCCTCTGCCGCCGAAGCTGCCGTGCGTCAGGCGCAGATGCAGGAACGCGAAGCCGGCGCGGGCATCGATCTCTCTGCCGCACATGTCGAGCAGAGCGTTCACTCCGTCGATACGCTTGACTCGCTGATCGCCGAGCGTCCCATCAGACAGTCCCGCGTCGACTCGGCGCAACTCGATCTCGACCGCTGCCGCGTCCTTGCTCCCTTTGACGGCTACGTCACCAATCTCACCATTGCCGAGGGCGAATATGCTAAACCCGGCGCACCGATCTTCACGCTCATCGACGCGCATGACTGGTACGTCATCGCCAACTATCGCGAGACCGAGCTGCGTCACATCCATCCCGGCAATCACGTCGATGTCTATCTCATGAGCGATCCTGGACGCCGCTTCGATGGCGTGGTCGAAAGCATCGGCTACGGCGTCAACCCGGATGAGTCCACCCGCGCCAACGGACTGCCTCAGATCGATCACACGCTCAACTGGGTCCACCTTTCGGCGCGTTTCCCCGTGCGAGTCCGCGTCGAAAATCCCGACTCACGCCTGTTCCGCGTTGGAGTCACCGCCATCAGTGTCGTAAGGTAGCCGGCCCATGAACTGGAAAGTAAACGAGCGTGTTCCCTGGTCCGAGCTGATCCGTCAAGAGCTGTTGCCTTTTCATGGTCGGCTCTCCGGTTCGCTTCGCACAACGCTCGCCGTTGTCGTAACCGCCATAGCGATGATGACCTTCCGCACCCCGGCCATCGCTCCCGGCGTCTATCTCATTTTTCTCGTCTCTTACGAGACGCCCTATCTTACCTTCACCTCTGGACTGCTATCGCTCCTCTTTCAGTGCGTCGGCGTAGCCGCGGCACTGCTGCTGGTCGTCGCCACGGACAACGCTCCCATGGCCCGCGTCCTCGGCACCGCGCTCTTCTGCTTTCTCTCCGCATATATGCTCCGTACAATGCGCCGCCGCGGTGGCATGGACTTCGGCGTCTTCTCGCTCACCAGCCTCGCTCTATGGGACATGCACCTCCCCGCCGACCAGCTTGTTCGCCTCTCCATGTGGCCCGTCGCCACTGGCGCTCTCGGCGTGGTCTCCGCTGTTGCCATTGAATATGCCTTCGCCCGCCGCGATCCGTTCTACGCCCTGCGCAAGGAGTTCGAGGTGCGCATTGAGGCCATCGAGAACGTTCTCCGTGCTTATAGCGGCCAGCCCGATGCGCTGCATCCGTATTTTGCCTCGCGCGAGGTGGTTCGTCTCTCGTTCGCTGGCCAGGGCCGCATGATGGCGCTGCTCGATGAGATTGCGACTCGACGCGAAGGCGCTGAAGAGTACGTCAGCGAATTTCCGGTTCTGCTTCCGCACCTGTTCCGCCTGCTCGACCTCGCTGCCGCGCTTACCCTCGAAGACAAGAACAACCCGCCCTCCGAGGAGCGTCGGGCACGCGCACGGCGCCTCGCCGAAGTGTGCGCTGAACTGCGTCAGAACCCGCTTGCGCCAGGCCCCAAGCTCCACGGCCTCGCCTCCGCCGCAAGTGGTGACGACCTGATCTCCCAGATGGAGCACACCTTCGCGGACATCGACGGCATGGAGCCGCATCCGCCCGCTTCCTGGCAGGGCTCAGCTCGCGGCGCCAAGCCCTCGCCCTCCTGGTTTGTGGCCGACGCTTTTACGAACCCGGCCTATCTCGCCTTCAGCCTCAAGATCGCGCTCTGCGGCGCCATCTGCTACATCGTCTATATGGCGCTTGACTGGCCCGGCATCTCCACCGCCGTCGTCACGGTGCTCATCGTCGGGCTCAACACCACGGGCGCCATTAGCCAGAAGCTCATCTTCCGGCTCATCGGTTGCTCCATCGGCGCTGTTCTGCTCGGCATTGGGTCGATAGTCTTCCTGTTTCCACACATGGATTCGATTGCCGGTCTGGCGCTGCTCATCGCCGCCGTCGCCTTTGCCGCTGCCTGGGTGGCGCGCGCACCCCACTTCTCCTATATCGGCATGCAGACGGCGTTCTCTTTCTTCTTAGTTACGCTGAGCACCTTCTCGGCACCCGCCGACATGACCCCGGCCCGCGACCGCGTCATCGGCATCGCTATCGCCTTGTTGGTTGTCTGGGCGGTCTTTCTTGAAATCGCTCCAATTCGCACCGTATCCGAGATGCGCACCACTCTCGCCCGAGTCCTTGCCAACGAAGCGCGGTTGCTCACCCTCGCCGAAGCCGATTCTGCCAGTACGCCTCGCGCAGCCTTGCGCCTGCGTGAGGTCATCACCCGCGATCTGGTGAGCGTGCGCAGCATGTCCGAGTTGGTTCCCTACGAATTCGGCACACGCGCTGACGCCGACCGCGCCGAAAGCGACCAGTTGCTCGAAGCCTCTCTCGCAACCGGTCGCCTCTTCCTTGCCTTAGAGGCATGGCTGCGCGACCCGCAACCCGCTGCCGGCGCACATGCCACGATAGCCGCCCAGCTTACTCATTGGTCCAGCGGCCTGCTGGCCGAAACATCGGTCCGTGCCAGCTTCGGCGCTCCCGAGTCCAGGTCGGACGCGCCTCTCCCGCCCCGTGTCTCGGCCGCATACAGCCAGTTGAACGCCCGGCTTGTCCCTCTGCTTCGCGCCTGAGGCAAATCACGCAGCTTCAGGGGTGAAGAAGTAGTGCGCCCATTCCTAATTGCGGCGTTTGGCAAAGCTCGCCGGCAATTCGCTGGGCGGTGGAGGCAATCACGCTCTCATTGTCTGCGCCGCACTCCTCGATAAAGTTAATCGAGGCAAACTCGTCGATCACCAGCCTCGGATAGGTTGGCCTGGCGTCGCGATAACTGTGCATCTCGTTCAGGTGTTCGTTCTGAAAGCAGACAGTCTTCTTGGGATCGAGAGCCACCCATCGCGGAAAGAAGATCACGCCATGCACTTTGCCCTCGCGCAGCATAAAGGCCAGACTGACAGCGGTGCCGGTTGCGGCATTGTAACGTCGCAACGACCATGAACTGACCTCTTCCATGCCATAACACAAATTGCTTGTAACTTATTGAAAACATGAGCATCGATGGCGATGAAAAGCACTCAAAAGCGCTCATAAGCACCCTTCAACACCCCAAAAATTCGTTCAGCACCCTCGACTGCACCCTTTCCCGTGGAGTTGTACTGACGCTGCCAGGAAAAAGTTACGCTCGCTGAAGTGATCAATCAGGTAAGGTTCAGCGGTTGGCCAGCGACTGCTCGTTATCAATGTCAATGTCCGAAATGGGACCATGCGGCTTCTGAATAGTCCACAAACTCGAACGGAGTGTGGCTCATCGAGTTGTATCTTGCCGCGTTCGGCGAGAAGGTGGATCAACATAGCTGTGAATGGCTTGCTCGCGGAGAAGATCCAGAACAGAGAATCCTCCCTGGAACCGAAGGCATGCTTCAATATGACTTCGCCATCACGAAGAACGGCTTCTGCGGGCCTACATCGAGCGTATGACCGGACTCAGCCGGGCCAGTCCGCGCGGCTGGCGAACCTGTCCAACGGCCACTTCTACAACCTGCGCCAGAACTCACGCTACGGCCTGCGCAGCTACGAGAAGACGCGACCCACGGCGGTCTCGATCGGCGAGCGGCGCAAACCTACGCCGAACGGCCAGCCGGGCTTTCTGCGCATCGATACCATGCACCAGGGCGACGGCCCCGAGGGCAGGGGAATCTACCACATCAACGCCGTCGATGAGGTTACGCAGTGGGAGGTGGTGCTGGCTATGCCGCGCATCTCCGAGGCCTGGCTGATGCCCTTGCTGGAGAGCATCCTCCAGCAGTTCCCCTTTGTTATCCTCAACTTCCACTCCAATAACGGCGGCGAGTTCATCAACAAAGTGGTGGCTGAACTGCTGGAAAAACTGTTGATTGAGCAGACCAAAAGCCGTCCCCGCAAGAGCGGCGACAACAGCTTGGTGGAGACCAAAAACGCCGCCATTGTACGCAAGCACATCGGCTGGGGACACATCAGCCCAGCCCACGCCGAGCCCCTCAACCAGTTCTATACCGGCTTCCTCAACCCCTACGTCAACTACCACCGGCCCGCGGCCCAGGCCGAAGTCCAGATCGACGCCAAGGGCCGTAAACGGCGCTTCTACAAGCAGTGGCGCACGCCGTTGGAAACACTGCTCTCGCTCGATCGGCCGCAGCAGTTCCTGCGCCCCGGACTCAGTATCCATGCGCTCAAACGTCTGTTTTCGGCAAGCCTGCATGATCGAGGGTACTGAGTTTATTTCCTGGGGGCTTCGCCGCGACGACGAGGGGTAAGGGCATCTGGTTGGCGCTGTTGGTCGAGAAGGCCATCGGATCGAAGTCATAGGCGAACCAGTCTCGTAGTTCATTGTGCTGTTGAGTTCGCTGTTCAGGCTTGCCCACTTCGCGCATTCGATTTGGCCCACCTGGAGAGTGATATTGTGCCTCATTGCGCCGGTGTTGGATTGACGGTCCCGGCGAACACGCGTGTTGACCACCCGTGCAGACCGGATAGCTCTCAATCGGATCAACTCGCAGCTGTTTCTCCAGGACGATGGAGTGTTCCCAGCTATCGCAGAGGTTATCGACTGGCCGCATCCGCTTCATGTCGGGCACCGATTGAGTGGGCTTCGTGACGTTTCCCGGCAATTGCGTTCGCTACCTCGACAATGCGGGTCAACTAACTGCCTCGATCTCGGACAGGGAAAACCGATAGCGAATTCACCGGCCGGGAAGTCCGGTTATGATGGGAGCATGTTGGCGGCAAGGCTGACCAGATTTCAGATGCTGACGATGGAGTATGCGGTCAAGCCCGGCTCCGTCGCGGTCTGTTTTGTGCTTGTTGCATTGTTGTGGACGTTTCCGCTGCAACATGCCATCGCCTATCCATTTGTGTTTCTCTTCTTTGCCGCAGTCATGGGAAGCGCGTGGTTTGGCGGTGCCATTGCAGGCTTCCTTGCTATTGCGCTTTCTACCTTCATTATTACGTATTTCTTTATTCCTCCGTTCTTTTCAATCACGGTTGCGAAAGACTCGCAGAGCTTTCTTGCGGCATTTATTCTCTGCGCAATTGCCATTTCGATCGTGAGTTCCGCACGAAGGCGTTCTGAAAGTGCCGTTCGGAGTGCCCGCGACCTGCTGGAGACCAAGGTGCAGGAGCGCACAGCCGAACTCCTTCGCTCAAACCTTGAGATTCAAGAGAGCACGCGTCAGTTGCGCATGTTGACCGAGGCAATTCCGCAGCAGATTTGGCGCGCAGATGCCTCCGGCCGAGTCGAGTATTGCAACCAGCATCTGCTGGAGTACATCGGAGGCGCAGCCGAGTCGCTCCGGGACGAATCGTTCTTCAGTATTCTCCATCCCGAGGATGCGTCACAATTCCGGCAGGGATGGGAGGCGGCGCTCGCTGCTGGAGGAAGGTTCGAAGTGGAGGCGCGCGTGCGCGGCGCGGACGGAGGATATCGCTGGTTCCTTGTTCGCGGCATTCCGCAACGCTCCCAGGACAATGGCATTGCACACTGGTACGGTATCCATATTGACATCGAAGACCGGCATTCCACACAACAACGGCTTCTTTCGGCACACGAGGACTTATCGCGCTTCAGTCGTACTACGAGTTTGTCTGAGATGGCGGCGTCTATCGCCCACGAGTTGAACCAGCCGCTGACCGCATTGGCGACCCACGCCGCTGCTTGCCGCCGATGGTTGCAGGCCGATCCCGCCAACGTATCAAGAGCGTCCGCGGCTGCAGACATGATCGTTCAAGAGTCAACACGGGCTGCAAATGTTGTGAGGCGTGTACGCTCCTTGCTGAGTAAAACGGATTATGTAAGGGAATTCACGGACTTGAACAGCGTGATCTTGGACCTGGCTCAGCTCCTGCGAGACGATGCAATTCGGCGGAGTGTTTCCATTCACCTGCGGTTGGCCGAGGCTCTTCCGAAGGTTGAAGTCGATCCAGTCCAGATTCAGCAGGTGCTGCTCAATCTCGCCATCAATGGCATGGAGGCAATGGCGGAGATCAATGGGGAAAAAGTTCTTGAGATTGGCACGCAATTGCAAGGTTCAGACGAGATTCAAGCTTCGGTCACGGATCACGGTCCCGGGTTCTCCGAACGAGTGAAAAGCAAGATGTTCGAGCCCTTCTTCACCAGCAAGCCTGAAGGCACGGGAATGGGGCTGGCCATCTGCCGCAGCATCATCGAAGCCCATGATGGGCGAATATGGTCAGAGCAATCGGAGCAAGGCACAATGTTCCGGTTCACCCTCAAGGTAAGCAAATGACGAATCTCAGCGGTCCAGTCGAAACGGTTTTCATTGTCGATGACGATGCAGCAATCTGCTGTGGCCTTTGCGATCTCATCGAGTCGGCTGGCCTCAAGGCCCAAAGCTATTCTTCTGCGGAGGAGTTCTTTAAGCGTTGGAACGCTGGCATGGCCGGCTGTCTGGTGCTCGATGTTCGTTTGCCCGGAATCAGCGGAATGGAACTACAGGCAAAACTAATGGAGGCCGGCGTTTCCCTTCCAGTCATCATGATGACCGGGCACGGCGATATTCCGATGGTGCGTAAGGCGTTGAAGGCTGGCGCGGTCGAGTTCCTCATCAAGCCATTTCCCGATGAAGAGCTGCTGCAGTCGGTGCAACAGGCGTTTGCACTGGATCGCTCGCAGCGCCAGGCAGATCAACTCGTCAAGTCGATTCAGGCGCGTGCGGCGACGCTCTCGCAGCGGGAGCGGCAGGTGATGAACCTCGTAGCAGCGGGACTGACAAACAAGGAGATTTCCGAGAAGCTTCACCTGAGCGTAGTGACCATCAAGTTGCATCGCGGGCAGGTGATGAGAAAAATGCAGGCCGAATCGCTCGCCGATCTTGTGAGGATGTCCGAGAGGATCTCTACCTCATGACATCGCCCTCCGAGCGCATGGGCTCTCAGAACGCATAAGGATCGCATGAAGATTGAAGAGAACTATACCAAAGGATAGTTGTGTTGCCTGGAAAAGAACCATACTCTCTAGAGACATGAGGATCAGCGCCCAACTTCCAATGCGCGGTCTGGCTCGGAGTTGGAGCCGCCTGCATGGCTCTCCACGAACGCAGCACGCCGATTATTCAATGAATGTCTGAATCAGAGAGCGCCTTCTGGTTCTCCGCTGTGGGTTCAGGCCCTGCGGCGTCGTTTGTTCCATCTGCAAGCAATTCTATCTGCACAAAATCTGAATGGAGGAACTACGCATGAAACTCATTGTTCAGCGAAGAGAATCATTGTCTTTTGCAGGGAAATTCTCGCGCCTGACAGCACGTCTTCGTGAACCGAAGTGGCAGCGCTACGGCGCCACGTTGCTGGTCGGAAAATTGGCTGGTGTCGGTCTAGCGCTGCTTGTCATGGCGGCTGTCAGCGGCGTCTTCTTTGCGAAGGTCCTTGCTGCCGACAGTACGCTGAAGGCGGCCGATGTCGTCAATCCCATCAACACCGCATGGACACTGATTGCCGCGTTTCTTGTGTTCGGAATGCAAGTGGGCTTCACCATGCTTGAGGCCGGATTCTGCCGCTCACGCGAGACTGTCAACGTGCTGATGGAGTGTATTGTCGACACTTGTTTGTGCGGCCTTCTCTTCTATGCCATCGGCTTTGCGTTCATGTTCAGCCACGGCAATGGCTTTATCGGATACCACTGGTTCTTCCTGCAAGGCGCGCCTGACACATACGAATCCACGGGCATTGCATTCCTCGCCGTGTGGCTCTTCCAGTTCGCGTTTGCCGACACTTGCTCCACGATCACCTCTGGCGCCATGATTGGCCGTACCGGCTTCGTTGGCGACTTGATCTATTCGCTGGGTGTCTCGGGCTTCATCTATCCGATCATCGGGCACTGGGCATGGGGTCCCGACGGCTTTCTCGCGACAATGGGCACGGCGGGCTATTTTCTTCCCAATCTTGGGCTTGGTTTCCACGACTTCGCTGGATCAACGGTGGTGCATACAATCGGCGGAATGATCGCGCTGGCCGGCGCAATCGTTCTGGGCCCTCGTCTCGGCAGAAGATTCAAACGGGATGGCGGCGCTCCGATGCTTCCACACGATTTGACAATCGCCGCTTCAGGCGGGCTGATCCTGTGGTTTGGGTGGTACGGCTTCAATCCGGGTTCTACCCTGTCCGCCATGGACTTCATCGGTATCGGCCGGGTTGCCGCCAACACCACACTCGCGGCCTGCGCGGCAGGACTGACAGCCATGATCTATGCCTACTTCCTAAGCAAGAAATGGGATGTCGGCTTTACCGTGAACGGCTTTCTCGCCGGACTCGTAGCCATCACTTGCCCGTGCTATTGGGTCAGCCCCACGGGTGCAATCATTCTCGGTGGAGTCGCCGGCGTGATCGTATGCATGGGAGTTGAATTGCTGGAATGGCTGCGCATCGACGATCCCATCGGAGCCGTCCCGGTCCACGGATTCTGCGGAATCTGGGGCACTCTTTCGCTCGGTCTATTTGCTTCCGGCCAGTATGGCGCCACCGGTCCCACCGCTCCGGACAATACCGCTCCGCTCACCGGCCTGTTCTATGGCGGCGGTGTCAAGGTCCTTGAAGCCCAGTTCATCGGCAGTGCCATCATTACAGTGTGCACCTTCTCTGTCGCCTTCGCGATGATGTATCTGGTGAACAAGACTGGTACGCTGCGGGTTTCCGAAGAAGGGGAACTGTACGGCCTCGACCTTCATGAGCACGGCATTTCAGCGTATCCCGAATACGTCATCTCCTCTTTGACTGCGCCTGCTGGCATGCCAAAGGACCTCACGGGTCCTCGCGTTTGAATCGATGACGAAACCGATCGCAAAACCCTCCACCGGGGGCATCACATCCATGAAGCGAGGAGATTATGACAAAGATCGAAGCAATTATCCAACCGGGCAAATTCGAGTCTGTAAAAGCGGCCCTGGTCGAAGCCGGGGTCGAAGGCATGACAGTTTCAGAGGTCCGTGGGTATGGCCGACAAAAAGGCCACACCGAGGTCTTCAGGGGCCGCGAATACTCCGTCGATCTTCTGCCCAAAATCAAGATCGAACTGGTACTCGGGGATGAAGTCGTGGAAAAAGTGATGGGAATCATCGCGGTAGCCGCCTCCACTGGGAAGATTGGAGACGGAAAAATCTTCATCTACAAAGTGGACGACATTATGAGGATCCGCAATCGGGAACGAGGAGCGTCCGCGATCTAGCGAGTCTCTCGGGAAGACAACCTCTTACCTGCGCGTGGCAGTGTGCTCTTTCTGAGAAAGAAACAACGCTGCCGCGGCAGTTCCGGCGCAGACCTCGAAGAACCACCTGGGTCTTTCCGCGTATTTCAAGCAATGGAGAAACCTGATGCCATTCCCTCCTGTTGTTTCCCCCTTCGACCGCGTTCAAGAAAGCTGGTGGTCCAAGGGAAGTTCGCGATTGACCAAGCGACTTTGCGAGGCCGCCCAGTTTCTCCGAGGGCTCCGTGTGCAAATGCGATTCGGAGAACTCAGTCGCGCGCCATTAGAGCTTCTTCGCTTTCAGATCCTCGGTGAGACAGTGGAATGCGATTGGCTCGCCCGCCCGCCAGATCCTTGGGACGCAGACCTGTCTCAGAGCATTCGCCTGCGGCACACTTCGCTCCAGGCACTCAAGGATGCAATCGATGTGCGCTCACTTCTCTTCGCAACCCTGCCCCAAATCGAGACCGCGTACTTCCGCGTCTACCGTGAGTCTGCGAATGAAGCCCTGGAGATGATTATCACCGGCTGTGCGCAGCGCAATGACAATTCTTCTCGGAGCACTCACTCACTCGCAATGCGTGCTAAAGTCCTGGGATTCCGGTTCTGTCTGGAAAAAGATGCCTTGAGCGGGATTCCAGTCGAGAAGCAGGCGTGTGGGGAAGTTCAATGGTGGCACACTGATCGAACTGACGCCGCGCATGCTGCCGCCAGCCAATACCTCATCCGGCTGGCACGTGAACGGGGATAATATCGCAACGGATTTGGGCGGTCATCAAAGCAACTCACGAAAATAAGGCGTCCCGAGACGCCCCAGATACTGGGGCAACTGCCGCTGGCCGCGCCCATGAGTTGCAACACCAGATGCTGGCCGATGGCATCCCGTTTTGAAGCCTGACTTGATTTCGGTGGAGGATACACTTGTGAATTGCTCACCGTGTGATCTTCGATACAAACTCGAGGTTGAGCGGATGAAGCTTCTGCCGAGAGTCACGCTCATCGAACTTGCTTGCCTCGATATCGGCCTGTAGCTTCTGCTGGTCCTGCCATTCTAAGTGCCACGGGCGAGGACTCCAGCCGCCACACCAGCACGACATCGATCTTCCGTCGCCGCGGAGCGTCCAGCTCACCCTTCAGGCTCATTCCTGGATTGGAAAAGACTCCCGCTCGGGCGCGAGGGTGAGTGGGAGTGTTGGCGCAAAGACAGGCGCTGACTCCCACGACTGGAATCCACGTCTCAACTCCATAGAATCGAGTCGCGAGCGGTTCATTGCGCGCGAAGTGGCTGCGGAGGACGAACCAAAAAACTATTGACATTTATCACGAGTTAATCCATAAAATAGTATGGCAACGGCACAAGTTGAATCTGCTAGTAAATCGCGTCGGCTCCGGCGCAGGCAGCGGTACGCCCTTGTGATTCGTCCAATGCATTAAGAATCTCCGTCCATCCCATTGCAACCACGCCTGATCTGTCTGCGCCCATGCTGCGTTCACGGTGGCGTGTATCTATCCCCTTCCGCATGTGTCTGTGCTAACCAAAGTTCCAATCGAGGACAAAGACATTGAATTCTGCTCTTTTGAGTGTGCGATTCCTTCTCTGTATGCGATTCCGGCTAAGTGCGCTGTCCCTTGGTATTCTCCTGGCAACGGCACTATTTGCGGTGCCTGCACTAGCACAAACCTCAAGCCCTGCTTCCCGAATTGTTCATCCAATTGAAAACTCTGTCCGGACGACGCTGCCGGGGACGGTTCCGAAAGCGATCAAGACCGCGCAGGACTTGGGCGCCTTAGATAGCTCGCAGAGTCTGCAGAAGATGATTCTTGTGCTCAGTCCGAGTTCGGCGCAGCAGGCATCCCTGAACAGTCTGTTCGGAGACCTATACGACAAGAACTCCGGCAGGTATCACAAGTGGCTGACGCCCCAGCAATTTGGCGCGGAATATGGCCCGTCGGATGAGGATCTGGCCAAGGTGACGGCGTGGCTGCAGTCGGAGGGACTTAATCCCACAAGGGTCGCCAAGGGGCGGCAGTGGATTGAGTTCTCCGGCAGTGTTCAGCAAGTGAACGGGGCCTTTGCGACTTCCATGCATCGGTTTAGCGTGAACGGGCAAGCGCAGGTCGCAAACTCATCGAATATTTCGATTCCGCAGGCGCTTACGCCGGTTGTGGCGGGCGTGCTCTCGTTGAATGACTTCCGCAAGCAGCCATTGCATTCGAAGATCACCACGGTGAGCCGCAGCGGGAACGGCAAGCGCGCGGTAGTCAATCCCAACATGACGACGACCGACGGCAACGGTAACTATTATTACTATCTTTCGCCGAACGACTTCCAAACGATTTACAACGAGACGCCCCTGCTGAAGGGAGGCGTGAATGGCGCGGGAATCTCGATCGCAATTGCCGGGCGCAGCGATATCTACCTGGGAGATATCCAGGCATTTCGTTCGGTCTTCGGATTGCCGCAGAACGATCCCAACATCATCGTCAACGGCACCGACCCGGGATATCCGAATAGCGGAAAGGACATGCAGGAGTCTGCTCTCGATGTGGAGTGGGCGGGGGCCGCAGCCCCCGGGGCCAACATCAACCTGGTTGAGAGCGCAAGCACCGACACGACAGACGGAATCGATATCTCCTCCGCCTATATTGTCGACAACGCAATCTCTCCAATCATGAGCGTAAGCTATGGCCAGTGCGAGGCTCTGATGGGGCCCGCCGGGAACGAGTTTTACAACTCTCTGTGGCAGCAGGCCGCCGCGGAAGGTATTACGGTCTTTGTCTCTACAGGAGACGGTGGCGCTGCCCAATGCGATGCGGACCTGCAGAACGCAGGTTACGAATCGCAGGGTCCCGCCCAGTATGGACCATCCATCAATGGGATTGGTTCGACTCCGTTCAATGTCGCGGTTGGAGGAACTCAGTTCAATGAGGGGAATAACTATACCGCCTACTGGTCCCCGAACAACGATGGCCAGTTCGCGTCGGCATTAGGGTACATGCCCGAACAAGCCTGGAATGAGAGCTGCGATCCAAACTTGCCACAGACCGGCACGAACTGCGTCTACGGACAGACCAGTTACAATCTCGAAGCCGGAGGTGGAGGGCCGAGTAATTGCAGCCAGTTCTCTGTCGACAGTCAGGGAAATGTGACTTGTATCGAGGGATATTCGAAGCCTTCCTGGCAGACCGGGACTGGCATTCCCAACGATGGCGTGCGCGATACTCCGGACCTCTCTCTGAATGCCTCGCCGGATGACGAAGGATACATGGTATGCATCAACGGCAGCTGCCAGACAGAGTCGCTCAATGGTCAGACGGTGCTGGACCAATGGGGAATCATCGGCGGCACGTCGGCTTCGGCGCCTGCGATGGCCGGCATCTTGGCCCTGGTGGAGCAAAAGTATGGCGCCTTCCAGGGACAAGCCAACTATGTCCTCTATCGCCTGGCGGCAATGGACAGTGCGTCGTCGTGCAACTCCTCGATGAGGACCGACCCGACGGCCGCAACCGCATGTAACTTCAACGACATTACTCTGGGCAGCAACAGTGACCCAGGTCTGGAAGGATACGGAACCGACTCGACGCAATGGAACGCGGGCGCCGGGTACGATATGGCGACCGGACTGGGCACGGTGAATGCCGCAAACCTGGTCGCAAACTGGGGCAGCGTTGCTGCTTCTGCAGGCTCCACGACTACGCTAAACGCGGATAGCACGACCTCGACGCACGGCCAGCCGCTCAATATCAATGTCAACGTAAAGCCGGCCGGCAACAGCAGCTTGATTCCCACGGGCGATGTGGCTCTGGTGACGAACAAATACGGCACGGCGAGCGACGCCAAGCTGGACGGTTCCGGCAGCTACTCCGGGTCGGTGAGCAATCTCCCGGGCGGAACATACAACCTCACGGCGCGTTATGGTGGCGATGGAACGTTCAGCAGCAGCACTTCGGCTCCGGTGTCGCTCACGATTGCTCCAGAGGATAGCACGACGTCGGTCAATTTTTACGTAATCGACGCAAGCACGAGCCAACAAGTGGCTTACACGGGAACGCTCCCGTATGAATACCCTCTCTATGTGAGCGTCAAGGTTGCGGGAAAATCGAGCCAAGGTCTCCCTACCGGAACGGTGAACATTCTTAACGGAAGCAGCGTGGTCATGAGCGCGCCTTTGAACTCCAATGGCACGGCCCTTATCTCCACCGGCAATACAGCGGCCTACACCTTCCCCGTAGGCACAAACACTGTAACTGTGCAGTACGTTGGAGACAACAGTTTCAACTCCAGTACATCCGCGCCCCAGCAGATCGCCGTGCAGAAGCAACAGGTGGTTACATACGTTGGCATCAGTTCCTACGATGTTCCGGCCAACCAGCCCGTGTTCCTGACGGCCAGCATCGAGCCAGGCTATGGAAAAACGATTCCAACCGGCACGTTCCAGTTCTATGACAACGGTCAGAAGCTGGGGGCCGAAATACCAATCGCGAACGACGGCGCGGCTTATGCTCACGTTACGTACACAGCCACGCTGAGCACTCTGGGAATGCACGAGATCACCGCCGGTTACAGCGGCGACGTGAACTTCTCGGCCGTGTCTGGAACCGATAAGAGTGCGGCGTATCCCTCAGACTTCGAGATCAATTCGGCGGCTGGCGCCGCAACGGTGACCACCATTGTGCAAACGCCACCGACCGTGTCGTACGGACAGTCCTTCACCTATGCGGTCAAGGTAACTCCGGCCACAGCGGGCGGACCCACACCCACGGGCACTGTCATTGTCAACGGCAGTGGCAATATCAGCGCATGGATCACGCTAACCAACGGGCAAGGTTCTCAGATCATACAGGTCGATGCCGGCACGTTCAAGGCGACTGCGGTATACCAGGGCGACTCGAACTATGCTTCTTCCTCCAGCCCTGTGATCACGACCACGGTGGCAAAAGTCGATACTCCGGTGAGTCTCACGACGACAGCCTCTTACGTGCTGCCGGGGCAACAGACGAGCCTGAATGTGGTTGTTACAGGTCACAGTTTCGGTAAGTACGGCTATTACAACCCACAGGGTTCGGTGCAGTTTTTCACCTCCGTCAACGGTGGACCGAAGCAAGCGATCACTGGTTCGCTTGGCATGGCGCCGACCCAGCCTCAGATGGACGCTGCGGTCAGCATTCGAGCAACGCTTCCGGCCGGAACGAACGTTGTGACCGCGGTTTACTCCGGCGATCAGGACTTCAATTCCGTAACGACCACGCCTGTGACCATCATTGTGACGTCCCCGGACTTTACGATTAGCTCGGATCCGTCATCCATGACAGTCTCTGCCGGAGGGAGTACAACGGACGCTCTGTCGGTTACGCCGATCCTCGGCTTCTCCGGCGCCGTTTCGTTGAGTTGCGCCAGCGGATTGCCGGCCGGGGCGACATGCAGCTTCTCTCCGTCCAGTCTTTCGTCGGGTGGCGGCCAATCGAACCTGACCGTCAGCATGCAGGGGCCGTTTACAACGCAGGCATCCAGCAAAGCGACCGGATGGGCCACCGGCATCCAGATGGCCGGCCTGGCCGGCTTGTTCATGCTGGGATTTGCACGGCGCCGAAAGAGAAACCTGGCGACGCTTCTCGTCTTGATCGCAACCTTCGGATTCCTGTCCGGATGCGGTGGCAGTTCGAGCCCGTCGTCCACTGTAGTGGTTGTCGGCGGCTCGCAATCAAAAGTAGCCTCTGGAACTGCGATTACCTTCACCGCCCAAGTATCTGGGGGAAACAAGGCTGCCACTGGCACTGTTACATTTTCCGATGGAACGACAGCGCTTGGCAGCCCCGTGACTCTCAGCAGCGGGCAGGCAACCCTGCCGGTCAGCACTCTGACCGTGGGCACTCACTCGATTACGGCGAAGTACAGTGGCGATTCGAGTCACACCGCATCGACGTCGCAGGCATACTACGCAGCCATCACGGGCAGCACGACTTTGCAACTCGTTGCGGCCTCTGGTGGAGTGAGTCACACACTTGACGTGAATCTAACGGTGCAGTAGCAACCTGTTATCGCGCTGTCGGCGCTGCACCTGAATCCCGGATTATCAGCAGGACGGTCCCTTTACCGCAGTTAAATCTCAGACGACGATGGCACGATCATATGGCCATCGTCGTCTGGTTCGACGGAGAAGGGCCGAGGCAAAGCGCTGCTGAGTGACATGGGCCAGTGCCGGCTGGCCGGTTCGTGCTGGGTCTAAGAGCCTGTTTACAATCTCCTGAGTAGGAGGACGAGGAAGGCGAGGTGAACGACCTGCAAGCTGGCGTTGAGTTTCCGTTCACAGTTCTTCCAGAGCCTTCGGCACTTTTCCAGCCACTCGAAGGAGCGTTCGACGACCCAGCGTTTGGGCAGTACCGCAAAGGTGCGCAGTTCATTGCGCTTGACGACCTGAACGGTGGCTTCCAGGCGCGCCATTACGCCATCGGCAAAGGGCTGCCCGGTGTAGCCGCCATCGACCAACACGCTTTCCACTCGCTCCAGATTCGGCCGGCAGCGGTCGATAGCCTGCAAGGCCCCGCTGCGATCGGTCACTTCGGCCGTGGTAATTGCGATGGCATGGGGCAGTCCCTGCGTATCCACCCCGATGTGCCGTTTGATGCCGGACACCTTCTTGCCTGCGTCGTATCCTTTCTGTTCGGCGCTGTCAGTGTTCTTCACGCTTTGCGCGTCAACTATCAAGAAGCTGGTCATGGCGTTGCGCCCCAGTTTCTCGCGGGCCTCGCCAACGGATTTTTTTAAAGGCCCGTTCCAGGGCGCTTGTTCCATCCGGATCGGGCTGGCTCCACTTGGCGAAGTACGAATACACGGTATTCCACTTGGGAAATCTCTCCGGAATCATGGGCCACTGACAACCGCTTTTGAGCAGGTACAGCACCGCGTTGAAGACCTCATACAAATCCACTGTGCGCGGCTTGGTGCGCTTGCGCACCGATTCCAATAGAGGGCGAATCTGCTCAAACTGCTCCGGGCTTATGTCGCTGGGATACAGTTTCCTCTGTTCCATACCCCAGAACTATCCTTCTGAAGGCCAAGCTGCATAATGACGCGATCCGCACCCAGACCTTCAGCTTCTTTCTTTTGACTGGCACGAACTCCTGCAATAACATGAACTCCGTACTGTTTGGCAACATGAACAGCGGTTCGACCGACGCCTCCCATCGCACCTGTAATGAGAATGGTCTCTCCCGGCCTCGGATGAATGCCCACTTCTATCACTTATTGACCACTGCATAAATACTGCAATCATACTTACAGAGGTCCGGTATCCCTATGCCCAGACTGAAGGCAAGTGCCGAGCTTTTGGAAGACCGTCGCCGTCGCGCCTTGGCGTTGTTGGACGAAGGCTACTCGCTCAACGAAGTCGGACGGCAGATTGGATGTAACGCGAGTTCAGTGATGCGCTGGCGCGATGCTCGACGGCGGGGCGGCGACGAGGCATTGCAGGTCCGTTTCTCTCCTGGACGGCCACTGAAGCTGGACGTCATGCAGCGGAAGAAGCTTGTTCGCCTTCTACTCAAGGGGCCACTGGCGCAAGGTTATCGCACCAATCTGTGGACCGCCGCACGGATCGCCGCGTTGATCTTGAGCGAGTTCGGCGTGAGCTATCACCCGGATCATATCGGCCGCCTGATGCATGACCTCGGCTGGACTCCGCAGAAGCCGGAACGACGTGCTCTGGAGCGCAATGAAGAAGAGATCGAGCGATGGAAACAAAAAGAGTGGCCGCGTATAAAAAAACACCACAAGGCTGGGCGCCCACATCGTCTTTGCCGATGAATCGGGCTTCCTGATGATTCCCAACGTGGCCAGAACCTGGGCGCCACAGGGGAAAACTCCTATCTACCGCCATCGCCAGGGACAGCGCGACAACCTTCTTTGGGTTATCAAGTGAAAGGATTCATTCTTCTTCCAGAAGAAGAGTGTCGCAATCTACGCGAAATGGACTGTGCCGTCCAAACTCCTCTCCGAAGGAGAATGCCCCACGATGCTATGAAGAGGCAATATGGTCACCAGTCCTTGACAATGCTGGTCCCATTCGATGACTATGGATCACGTGTTGAAACAATTCAATTCCGGTTCCTCGCGGCTCAGCGATAGGCAGCCGCTACGTGTCCGATCATCAGGGCCGACATGGATGTGTTGACTCAGCACATCTACATCTCAGGCTGACCGATATAATCTGGCTGCTCATCAATCGTTTCAAGAACTGCGCAGAGCCGCTGCGCGTTAGGATGGACAACATGGATGTCCGGAATCCGTGGAATGGCAAGAGTGGCCGCAATGGATGTTTCATCAAGAAGCAATGCGCAGTGTCGGCATTTCTTGTCGGTATGTCACTGCTGGCCCACGCGCAAAAACCGGCTGTTCCCATGAGCGCGGCGCTTCCCGATGCCATTCGATCCTATTTACAGGTAGCGGTGAATAATCACACGATCGCCGGCGCTGTGACGCTTGTTGCGGATCGGGATCACACTGTCTACCTGAAGGGCATTGGCTTTCGCGATCAAGCCGCGAATGCCACCATGCCGGCAGATGCGATGTTTTGGATCGCTTCAATGTCGAAACCGATGACCGCTACGGCGTTGATGATGCTCGTGGATGAGGGCGAGGTAAAGCTTGACGACCCGGTCGAAAAGTATCTTCCGGAGTTCAAGGGACAGATGGTGCGGCTGACCGGTGCCGGCTCGACACAGTTGGTGCCGCCAACTCACCCGATTCGCGTGCGCGAGATTCTAAGTCATACCAGTGGGCTGCCCTTTCGCTCGTCCGCTCAACCAGGAGCGCTCGACCTGCTGCCGTTGAAGGATGCTGTACACAGCTTCGCGGCAGAACCGTTGACCTTTCAGCCCGGCACAGACTATGTGTACTCGAACGAAGGCCTGAACACCGCGGGAAGGATCATCGAAGTTGTCAGCGGAATGCCCTACGAACAATTCATGCAGGAGCGGCTCTTTGACTCGCTGGGAATGAAGGACACCACATTCTGGCCTAACTCCGAGCAGATTGGCCGGCTCGCAAAGAGCTACAAACTTGACCCGCAGACGAAGAATCTTGTGGACACTCCAATCGACCAGTTGACTTATCCGCTTGACGACAAGATGCGCCGTTATCCAATGCCTGCCGGTGGGCTCTTTTCGACCGCCGCCGACGTATCGAAGTTCTGCCAGATGATCCTGCACGGGGGCACATTCGAAGGGAAGCGATATGTTTCTCCGGAGGCGGTCCATGAGATGACCAGCAGACAGAACGGTACACTAAACGCGACAGGCTACGGTTTGGGCTGGAGTATCTCTCCCGGCGGAGCTGGCCATGGCGGCGCCTACAAGAACGTGATGGACCTCAGTCTCACGGAGGGTAGAGTCTTCATCTTCATGGTCCAGCAGGCTGGTCCCTGGGGAACCGCGCAAGGGGATCAGATGGTTCCTGAACTTGAGCGGCTTGCAAAGGATCTCGTTCCATTGAGATGAAGAGAGAAAGTGACATTTGAAGAAATAGTTTCCAACTCGGAGCAGGGAACTACTGCTTCCATGGTGGTGAGAAACTGCTCCCGACGACTGGAGCGGGCATACTTGGAGAGCGGAAGTATCCGGGTGTTGGGCTGCAAATCTGACGTTCCGATCTACTTTTGGGCGGGGTGTCCCTGCAGAGTTCCTGCATGAATTCTGCCATAGATCATCGGGAACTCGCACACAGGTCTTGGGCTGAAGAAGTGCTCCGCACCACCAAACACCCGGTATCTTCCGGTCTCAGGACGCCGCACATAAGATGGACCGGAATAGGGAGCAGCGGCAACAGCGCGCCCCCTATCGCGCCCCTCGCTTTGTATATACGACATTGACGACTGCGCCCTCGTGCGTCAGAAGATATCGTCTTGTCTTTAAGGAAGGGTTATTCGCACCGCGTTGCCATTGTAGTGAACAACCGAATCGTAGTGATCCACCAGCTCCACACCTGCTCCGTGATTTTGTGAGACCGCAACGATGTTGAAGGTGTGTATCTTCAACATGCCGGGGAAGCTGCCGGTACGGGCGCTGATTTCCAGCGTATGACTGGCATCGTGCCAGGTGAGCGGGATGGATTCGTATTGGCCTTTTTCGTAGTCGTAGGTGTCGCCCGCGTCCTGGTAGAGAGTGAAATGTCCGTCGGCTCCGCGGTAGATTCGCAGTTCGATCGGATCCGCGGGCTTTTCGTTCGAATACTGCAGAAAGGGGCCCAACGGAACGATCGCTCCGGGGCGTACGAACAAAGGCAAGGTCCTCACCGGAGCGGATGCGTCGATGCTCTCGCCAGCGGCAGTCTTCTCGCCAGTCCAGAAGTTATACCAGGGCGCGCCGGCAGCCGGCAGGTACACTGTTTGGTCTGTCGCTCCAGCCGTGGTGACAGGCGTGACCATGATGGAAGGTCCGAAGAAATACTGATTCCCAATGTTCAGGACCTTCGGGTCTTTCGGAAAATTCATGACCAGCGGTTGCATGAAGGTGCTGCCGCCGGCTGTGACCTGCCAGGCTGTCGAATACGTGTAGGGCAGGAGGCGGTAGCGGAGATTCAGGTAGGTTCGGAGAATGTCCTGTGTTGCTGCGTCAAACCGCCAGAATTCCTTGCCCGGGTTCAGGCCATACGAGCCGTGCACGCGGAACATGGGACAGAACGAGCTGAACTGGAACCAACGGGTGAACAACTCCTCATACTTGGGATTCGTGGGGTCGCCGTTGCCTGCACTGCGGTTGCCGAAGAACCCGCCGGTATCGGTATTCCAGTAAGGAATGCCGGAGAGGGAAAAGTTCAGCCCGGCAGGAACCTGCTGTTGAAGCACCTGCCATGTCGCCTGGATGTCCCCGGACCAGGTGATGGCGCTGTTGCGCTGCTGGCCCGCATACGCGGAACGAGTAAGGATGACGACGCGTTTCCTGTCAGTCGCAGCGCGCTGCCCCGCGTAGATGCCGCTTGAGTGCATCAGCGGATACGCGTTGTAGACTTCATAACCAGGCCCCATCGGAGTGGTGTAAGTACGGAATCCCATGCCGCCGATCTCCGGCTCTGGCGCGTCGAGCCACCAGCCGTCTACCCCTTTTGTGAAGAGCTCGTCGCGAATCTGCTTCCAGTAGAGCTCGCGGCCAGCCGTGCTGAAGGGGTCATACCATTGGCCCTTTCCGGGAGGAAAAGCATAGGTGGTTACCTGGGGAAACATACCACCCCCGGCATTGAGCTCCCCACTGTTCTTGCTGCCCAGGTCGAACTTGGCCCAGACTGAGATCAAGGTATGGTAGTGCATCTGGTGCAACTGACTGAACATGGCAGCCGGGTCTGGATAGCGCTTCGGGTCAAACAGGTGTGACCCCCATGTATTGTTCCCGGCCGGCCAGTATTGCCAGTCCTGGATGATGCCATCCACCGGAACCTTGAGGTCGCGCAGCTTGGTGGCTACGCCCAGCAGTTCCTCCTGCGAGGCATAACGCTCCTTGGACTGCCAGAAGCCGAACTCCCATCGAGGCATCATGGGAGCCGAACCGGTCAGCTGCCGGTACGCCGCCATTGCCGTAGCGATGGTTCCATCGCCGTAGCAGAAGTAATAGTCAATGGCCTTGCCGTATTCAGAAGACCAGCGAAGAACGCGCGGGCCGGCGCCGGCATCGGCAGCCGGATCGGAGGAGACGGTGGTTACAGCGGGATTATCCCAAAGGAGCATGTAGCCCTTGCTGGAGGTCATCACAGGAACACCGACATTGGTGTTCGACTGAGCAAGCTGGACCTTGAAGCCGCCGTGCGCTTCGTAGTTCCAGGCTCCCTCCTGATGCTGCCCAAGGCCATAGATGGCCTCGTCCGGCGCGAGATCGAACGACTGAGTGGCCGAGGTAACGGAGGCGCCTTCCACGGTGGCGGGCTCGACCTGCCTGCCCTGCGCAGCTTCCTGGAGCAGTACCCGGCCGGCGGGGTCCAGGAATGTGATGGCGCCAGTCTGGCGGTCGACACGAACCTCAATCTTCTGCGACGCCACCGTAAAGATATGGCTGCCCTGATGGTGGGTCAAGTGAACGCTTTCCGGAGTGGCGACGACGGAAGGGCTCTTCAGCGCCGGCAGATCCGGGCCGGGCGCGTAGGTGACGCGGACAATCTCCGGGGACCAGAACCTGACTTGAAGCGTGCCTCCGTTCACGGCGATCTGCGCTCCGTCGGCCAGCGGCTTGAACTGGGTGGTGGTAGCACTGAGGGGAGCGAAGGCTCCCACCGTGGCTCCGAACAACAAGAGAAAGCGGAAGTGCTTTTTCAATCCTGTCGTCATGCGCTCGTGTCCTCACAATTCGTGGTTGAGAAGATCCAAAGCCCGCAGGCTCGGAGGTGCCCCTGGAAAGAGCGCGTCCCGGACTTGTGTGCCGTGATTTCAGCACCAGAGTAAACGATTACTGGGCATTATTCAATCAACGAGAATCACTGCCCTCTAACCGCTCCCTGGTGGGCGCGTATGGTTCTCTCGATACAGGTCCGGCTGCGGTCAAAAAACATGGCTGGACAGCACGGTCGGCGGCCAGCCCGCACATCGTTTGTCAAACGGACTATTGGAGCCGTCACCCATTCAACTCTTCTGTTGACCCGCGGGGTCCGAGCTAGCCACATGAACAAGCATCTGTTTCGTTTCCCGCACGCTCTCGCGCTAAAGGTTCTCTGGTTCTGTGCTGCGGCGCAAGGCCCCGCTCAAAACCCGATCATTCATACCAACTTCACGGCCGATTCCGCACCGCTCGTCTATAACGGCACGGTCTACCTGTATACCAGCCACGATGAGGACGATGCCACAGGCTTCAAGATGGTGAACTGGAGACTCTACACATCAACCGACATGGTGAATTGGACCGACCACTGCACCGTGGCCTCGCTGGCGACCTTTCCGTAAGGGCTCATCCTACGTCTTCGGGTTCGATTACACGCTTAATTTCGCCCTGACCGAAACCCATCGTGAGCGCCGTTCGGTTGAAGTATCAAAGTTCACCTACAACGGCGACGGCACCATCGCGACGGTCCCGTGGTAGGATGCGGCAGGTGTCCCTCATCAGGGTTCGCGGCGTCGACTTTGGCCATGACGAAGCATCGAGCTTCAGCGTGCGCGTGGCCAGCGGCTCTCAAGGCGGTTCCATCGAACTGCATCTGGACAGTTCCGATGGCCTTCAAATCGGCTCTCTGGTGGTTCTCAATACCGGCGGATGGTGTGCATGGAAGACGCAGTGTACTCCTGTCTCAGGCGTGTCAGGAGTACACGGTTTATTGCCCAAGGGAGAACCCCCGGCTCTGCCCTTTCAATTACCCACAAGTACGCCAACACCGGCACGGGCTTATCCTACTTGTGGGTAATTGAAAGCGCTGAAGCGCGGGGCTAACCACAGTTGCGCCTACGGCGCGGGCGCTCCATTTGACCACTGCGCCGCTTTGGTTTGGACTTGTCTTCTGGTTGACGCACAGAAACCACTAAGTCGGCACAACGAGCTAGCGGTTGGAAGCTAGGAGTTAGAAGCTTGGATTTAACCGTTGCACTCACCGGCGCATCTGGCGCGGTCTTTGGGCGCGAACTGCTGCGTGCTCTCGAGGCCGATGAGCGCGTGGCGCAGGTCCACTTTGTGCCTTCCGAGAATTCCCTGCGCGTGCTGGCCGAGGAGTTGGGCTTGAGCGGGCGCAACAACCTGCTCGAAAAGCTGCTGGGTGTGCCGCCAACGAAGACTGTGCAGATCTCCGATGCGGACATTGGCGCGGCCATCGCCTCGGGCAGCTACCCCTCGAATGGCATGATCGTGCTGCCCTGCTCGATGGGCACTCTGGGCGCAATCGCCAACGGGCTCGCGAACTCGCTGATCTCCCGCGCCGCCGATGTGACGCTCAAGGAGCGGCGGCCGCTGCTGCTCTGCGTGCGGGAAACGCCCTTCAACCGCATTCATTTGCGCAACATGACGCTGGCCGCCGAAGCCGGCGCGGTTATCTTCCCGGTGATTCCGGCTTTCTATTTCCAGCCGCAGGACACAACAGAAATGGCGCGGCAGTTTGTCTGCCGCGTCCTGGCCCACATCGGTCTGCCGCAGACGGGCGCTTATGTCTGGAAGCCGGAAGAGTAGGGAACAGCCAGGACCCGGAATGCTTCCGTCCAAGCCAGGCAACCCCACCTGGGGCGATCTTCCCGCCTGGGTGAATGGGCACACAAAAAGGGCAGCCCGATGAGGGCTGCCCTTCATGACTCAGGAGCGGGTCGTGGCGTAATGGACCTTGCCAATCTCTGGCTTGGTCCAATCGCACCGTGCGATCAATGGGCTGTGTGGTGGCCGGCCGCGGGCTTATGCGCGGCAGGAGCAGCCTTCTTCTTCTCGGCCTGGATAGAGCCGTCCTTCAGCACAATCTGCGCTGTCTGCGCCAGGGTGGCCGTAGCGGGAACCTGCGTGTAGGAGTCGTAGGTCGCGTCCAGTTCTGCGTTGGGCTGCAGCTTGAACTCGAAACCAACTGCAGGAATGTCCTTGTCCGCCAGCGGCGCTTTCATGTTCACGATAAAGTCGGGAACCTTGGCGTCCTTGGCGTCCTGGGTCACGGCGAGCTTGAGCACCGAAGCGGTCGCCTCGATCACAATTCCTGGGACCGGCGTGGCCTTGTCCTTCAAGAGCGCCCATAGCTTGTCGGCGTCTTCCTTGGAACCAGCGGCCAGGATGAATTCCTTGTCGCCCAGGTTGAGGGAGTTCAGATCGGGAGTGGTCGTTACAACGTTGTGCGCAACCTCGGCCGGCGTTGCCGCGGCCTTGATCACGAACGTTCCCGGAGGAAAGACTGTCGCGGCCGATGCCGTCTTCACGTCGCCCAGACCTTCCAGGTTGCCGTGATAGCGCTTGTAGTAGTACTCGATCTTCTGCTCGATCTGGGCCTTGGCGGCATCAGGAGCGAAGTTCCAGGCGCGGCAATAGAACCAGACCGCCTGGACCAGATCCTTGGCGTCCGGCTTGGTGTAGGCTTCCGCCAGGTACAGAACATCAATCAAGCCCGGGGTGACCTTGGTCTGTTCGGGCGTCAAAAGCATCAGCTCCGCCCGATACTCCGAAACGGCGCCCTTGAAGTCCTTCTTCGAGATCGCATCGTCCAGCGCGATCGTCGAGTGGAAGATCGGGTAGGCTGCATCGATTTGCGTCTTCCAGTCGGCATCGGAAACATCGGCGGATTTGGTCGCCAGCAGTCCTTTGTGGGCAAGCGCCGCGGCGTCGTCGCAGGTCTGTGCATCCTGGGTCTTGCCGCACTGCCCCTTCTTGATGAAGACGGAGTAGAGGATGGCCTTGAAGTTGTTCGGGTCCACCTGTAACATGCGGCTGGCCGCGCTGAGCGTGTTGTCAGTATCCTGCAGGGCCTGGTAGGTGTTGATCAGAGAGTCGAGAACAGCTTTCTTGACGACGCTCTGCGGATAGGTTTTGAGAAAGCCTTCCATGGCCGAGGCCTTGGCCTTGGGGTCGGTTTGGTTGTCAGCCAATTGATAGGCATTGAACTCGGCGGGATCCTTGATCGAGATCGTACCTGGTTCCTGTGCTCGAAGCGTGGGCGCGGAAACGAGGCAAATGCTCGCCAATGCCATCACAGATGCGAAGACTAACTTCTTCATTCAGTGCTCCTGGGAATTGCCGAAATGGAGATCAATATTCAAGCACTCGCTCCGGGAATGTACAACCGTTCTTTTTTAGGCGGTTGAGCGCCGAGGATCGGGTAAACGGTACCACGGCTTCCAATGCGGTGTTGGAAGGATTATAGAAAGACCCGCCCTTCGTGACAAGCGAAGTTGCAAGGGAAATGCGGAATCTCGCAATCCGGGAGCCCTGCCGGATCGAAACAGTGCCCTTCGAGAGTCCTTCGGTGCCCGATTTGCCGCGCCGGGCCACCGCCTTTGGCCGAAAACGCGACACCTTCAGCCCTGGACCTTGTCGATGCTTCCCAGCTTCATTGCAGCAGACGCACCAACTCTGCCTGCTCGGCCAGGAACGCGTCGT
>Ga0255354_1000119_pt1 | contig 47456 bp, 34 predicted proteins | sample HBST50metaG_FD_189942 | JGI IMG/M metagenome (GOLD analysis project Ga0255354, IMG submission 189942) | Peat soil microbial communities from Stordalen Mire, Sweden - H.B.S.T50 | ecosystem: Environmental > Terrestrial > Soil > Wetlands > Peat | place: Sweden: Norrbotten County, Stordalen Mire...
CTGGGCCGGGGCAGCCCTCGCGGCATCCCTGCTCATCTTCGGCGGACTCTCCGTTTGGCAGCACACATGGCACAACCCGGAGCGGTTGATGGCCGAGGCTTACTCCCGCTCCCGCATCTTTGAGCTGCGCATCCCCGGCGCCGGGTTTGCCGAAGTCACCCCGGAAGCCCACCTTCGCGGCGGTGCGACTGGCCGCGAATCCTCCCGCCTGCTTGAAGCCCGCGCCGAAATCGAGCGCAACCTTGAGAATGCGCCCAACAACCCGCATTGGCTCCAGCTCAATGCCCGCGCCGATATCCTCGAAGAAAAATTCGATCCCGCCATCGACACGCTTGACCGCCTGGTAGCTGCCGGACCGGTGACTCCTGACCTGTTGCAGGACGATGCCTCGGCCTACTTTGAGCGCGGCATCGCCACTGGCAGCGAAAACGACCGCGCCACGGCTCTCGATCACTTGCGCCGCGCCGACGAGATGGCTCCCGGCGACCCCGTCTTGCTCTTCAACGAAGCAGTGGTCATGGAAGATCGCGGACAGTTGATGAATGCCGTGGAAACCTGGAACCGCTTTCTGCGTTTTGAGCGCGACCCCCGTTGGCTCACCGCCGGCCGCCGTCATCTCGAGTTGCTGGAACAGAAGCTGAACCAGTTGAAGACCCATCGCAGTCGCCTGGATCAGCGCCTGGGCACACCCCGCGCAATGCGCGCCCTGGCCGCGGACTCCACCGCTCTTGCCGCGGTCGACGAGGAACTCTCCAGTTCTCTGTTACCGCGGTTGATGGAGTCCTCCTTCGTCTTGCCTGTAGACCGTTCTCGCGGTTCGCCGTGCCCGGAGGGCTGTCAGGCCGCACGCACCCTCCTCCACGCCCTCGCCGCTTCTCTCGAACGCAACCACCAGGACCCCTGGCTTACCCGATTTCTCCCTCCCTCTTCCTCCCTTCCCAATCCCAGTTTTCTTCAGGCCGCCCGCAGCCTGGGCCGCGCCATCGATGCGGATGGAGCCGGCGACTACAGCACCGCCCAGCAATCCGCCCTTGAGGCCCGTCGTCTCTTTCATCAGCAAGGCAACCCCGCCGGAGAAGACCGCGCTGAGGTGGAGCGTGCCTACGCGCTCCAGCGTCTCTCCAATATGGGCGGCTGTTACCGGGCCGCTCATCCGTTGCTGCTGCGCGACCCCCAGTTTGTCTGGATTCAGATCTACGCCCTCACCGAGGACGGCATCTGCAACACCAGTCCCGGATCGGCCACCAGCGAGGGGCCCACCTTTGTGCGTGCGGACCGTCTCGCCGGCGACCATCACTACCCTCTTCTCGGCATCCGTGTCAGGAACCAGCTTGGCGGTGCGGCCATCGAATCGGGCGACACCGAAGATGCGTGGCGCATTTACATGAAGACCTCGCAGATCTTCATGGGCGGCGACTACCCCCCTTTTCGCGGGTACACCATTCTGGCTGGGCTGGCCGAAGTGGAGAAATCCACCCCCAGGGCCCACCTTGCCCTGCTCCTACAACGCGAGGCCATGGGCATTCTCGAACTCACTCAGAGCCGCGCGCTGATTCCTTCCCAGCGCTATGACCTGGCCATCGCCGCCATCCGGGCCGGATTTCTTCCCGAGGCCCAGGCGGAGCTGGCTAAAGTGCGCAGCGAACTGGCCGCCAACGGCGGCGAAAGCTCCATCCGCGGCTTTCTGGCCGACAGTGAAATCGCCATGGCCAACCTCTATCTGGAGCGCAGAGATCTGTCCGCTGCCGCGGCAACGCTCGACAGCGCCAAGAGCCACATGGAAGGCCAGGACGATTCTGTCTTGAAAAGGTCCTATGCGGCGGTTCGCGGAGAACTGGAATTGGAGCAGGGCCATCCGGAGACCGCCGAGCGCATGGTGCGCGACGCCATTTTGGAAGAGGAACGCAAGGCGCGCGAGGTCGGCGCCACCAATATCATCTTTGCCGAGCAGAATCGCGATTTGTATGCGGTTCTGGCCGGCATCTGGCAGGCGGAAAACCGTCCCGGCGTCGAGATTCTCGCCCTTTGGGAGCGTTACCGGCTCCGCATTCTGGGTCTGCCCGTTCCCGCCTGCCCGGCCAGCGGACTCGCCTGTCTGACGCCGAAGGTCGAATATGCCCTCGCTGCAGTCCCCGGAGCGGCCCAGTCTCGCCTTTTTGGCCAAGTTGTCCTGGGCGACCGGCTCCTGCTCTATCGCGCCGATGCCCAGGGCGTGGCCTGGACCCAGACTCCCCGCCGCAAGCAGGATTTGCTGGCCTCCGCCGCCGCTCTGGAGCAGGTCGTCAGCTCTCCCGCCACCTCGCAGGCTTCTGTCGAACAGGCTTCCCGCCGCTTCGGCGAACTGGTGCAGGCCGGCGACTTCCAGGCCAGTCCATCCGGAACTTCAGGCACGGCTGCCCGCCTCCTGCTCGAACCCGACCCTCTGCTCGGCAATGTTTCCTGGCCCTCGGTTGCCACCGCGGCCGGCCCCCTCGGGATTGACTTCAACCTTGAAGAGGTTCCGTCCCTGCTGGTCGACCGACGGCCGAATGGAGCTAATCTCCCCGTTGGCAAATCCCTGGTCGTCGGCGCTTCCATCGGCTCGGGCGAGAAGCTACTGCTGCCTGAAGCCATCGACGAAGCCCGCGACGTGGCCCGCTTCGGCCGTGCGGCGAGTCTTCTGCTGGCTGGCCAGGCAACCGAACCCCAGGTCGCTGCTCGTCTCGGCACTGCCGCCATCCTTCACTTCGCCGGCCACGCTGTCCGCCTGGATGGCGACACCCGCTTACTTCTGGCTCCTTCCGGCGCGGCAGCCGACCGTCCTTACCTCGACAGCGGACTCTTGCGCAGTCACCCTCCACGCGCGGCTCGCCTGGCTGTCTTTTCCGCCTGCTCCACAGGGAAAACGGAAGAGGGCTGGAATCACGGAATGGGAGACATTGTGGACACCCTGGCTTCGCTGGGCGTGCCGGAGGTGGTCGCCACCCGCTGGCAAATCGACTCTGCTTCTGCTGTTCCGATGATGGATGCTTTTTATGGCGGGCTCGCAAAGGGCCTCAGTGTGCCGAGCGCCCTGACTGCGGCGCGGCAATCGCTGCTCCGCGATCCGCGTTACCGGCACCCTTACTATTGGGCGGCGTACTACGCTTCCGGAACCGGAAATGCCGATCTGCGCGCTGTCCTCCACCGCGAAAAATAAAAAGGAGCAGCTCCCGCCTTTCAACCGCAAGCGCCTCAAAAAGTGAAACGGGCGCGGTTTCAATTCCCTGCAACCGCCCCCTGCGGTGGGGCCAACTGCCTTCGGCCGGTCCGCGCCAGAAAGAAGGCGCGGGATTGAGGGCGGTGGGACACCCGCGCAGGACGAGTCGGGGTTCGTGGTCTCCCACCCTTGCGAGAGAAAAACTCGCGAGGGTGGGAGACCCAACTTCGCTGGTGATTGGAAGGATGGGTCAGCCGCCAAGAAGGATCTGTTCCTTGGACGTGGTGATTCAAGGTGAACCGACTCCCAGCACTTGAAAATAGAAAAGCCCACCTTTAGGTGGGCTTTTCTAACCTGTCGTGTGTCCACGGGGGGAGGCTTGCGCCAACATGTCCCATGGCTAGTGTGCATAGTATAGTGGTTGCCAAAGACAATGTCAACCAAGGAAACGATCCAAGCGGTCAGGGACGCGCTCTCTGCCGCACGCATGGCAACGTACGAGGTCGCTGCCGGGGTGAAACGGGATGACGACCCCGCCGCGCTTGTGCTCTACGCCTGGAACGCTCAAGTTTCTGCGGCGCTTTTGGCGCCGCTCCATATATGTGAAGTAGTGGTAAGGAATGCGGTATCCGATGCATTGGAGACGGTGTATGGAGCCAGGTGGCCCTGGTCACCGGGCTTTGAACAAAGCCTTTCCGATCCGAAGATAGGCTACAGTCCGCGTAGGGACTTGCAGAATGTCCGCCGCCATCAGACTTCAACCGGCAAGGTCATTCCCGAGCTGAAGTTCGTTTTCTGGCAGAAGCTGTTTACCAGCCGCCACGATTTGCGCGTGTGGAACACCCACCTTATGCGTGTACTGCCTAACCTGGATCCCGCAGAGCCCATAGGCCAGTTACGGTCCGAGATATATAACAACCTTGAAGAGATCCGAAAACTTAGAAATCGGATTGCTCATCACGAGCCCATCTTCAGGAGAAATCTTCCCGAGGACCTTCAGAAGATTGTTGATCTGATCGAGCTTCGTTGCAAGGTGACGGCTTTCTGGATGTTGAGCAACCAGCAGGCTACGGAGTTCATTGCGCAGCGCCCGGAATGCCTTCTCCTGGTCTGAGGAGCAGAACGAGTCATCGCGTAGCCAGGTTTGTGGGGAATTGAGCGAGTGGGCCACCCGCCACCTGCGGTGGGGCCAATCGCCTTCGGCCGGTCCGCGCCAGAAAGAAGGCGCGGGATTGAGGGCGGTGGGACACCCGCGCAGGACGGGTCGAAGTTCGTGGTTACCCGCCCTTGCGGTAGAAAAATAACCGCAAGGATGGGGCACCCAGCTTGGGTGGGAATTTAAAGGGTGGGCCACCCGCCTGCCCCTGAAATTGACTCGATTTACGCATCGTGACTAAAATGGCCGCCGTGCGATTTACTCATGCTTTTCTTCTACTGATTTTCTCGCGAACGCTGTTTTCGGGCAGTGTAATGGCTCAGGAACCCTCGTCACCAACCTTTGTTCCGTTCAAAGATGGCGTGGAGGTGAAGATCAATGGCCACGGGCCCTATCAATTTGGGCTTGATACCGGAGCAAGCGTGACACTTCTCACTCCGGAGTTATCCCGCGAGTTAAGTCTTCCCGTGACCTCGCACTCGCACACCCACGGGGCGACATCCCGCGCGGACGATCCCTCCGTGGATGTCATGCGCATTGACGACTTGCTTCTTGCAGGGCATTTGTTCCATCACGCCATCGGGGTAGCGCACACGAATGCCTCACCGTTGGTCAAGAATGGCAGCGGCCTTTTGGGTATGGGCCTCTTCCAGGAAGTTGTTGTTCGGCTTGATTACCCGGCGAATAAACTCTCCATCTCTGAACAATCGCTGCCGCCCGAGGACGGAAAAAACATCTTCAAGTACAACGATGTGCATCTTCGCCCCTATGTGGACGTTGTCCTTGGAGGCGTGCCCGCCAACGCAGGCATCGACACAGGCGCCAAAGATTCTGGTGCCGACGTGACAGTGCCGCCCGATTTTGCATCCCGCCTGCATCTGCAAAATCTCGTTAAAATGCCCTATGGATGGACGGATATCAACGGGCGCAGCCATGAAATGTCCAGGGCAACACTCGACGGCGACCTCACAATCGGAAGCATTGTCGTGCATAATCCGACCTTGCTGATTACGGACTCCGTACCTTTTGTGAATCTGGGGAGTGTCTTGAATAAACTGGTGATCACGTTGGATCCTCGCAATCACCGAGTGAAGTTCGAAATGCCGTGAAAGACACAATCTGAATGACGTTCTGGTCTCATAGTCAGGTGCGCAACCCCTATATGTAAGAGCCGAGGTGGCGGGTGCCCCATCCTTCCGCAGTCTTATCGCGGAAGGATGGGAAACACTAACCTCCCATTCATCCCTTGGCGAACATCTGCTTCATCCCGCGTAGCGCCTGCCGCGTGCGCTCTTCGTTTTCGATGAGCGAGAAGCGGACGTGCCCATCGCCGTAGTCGCCGAAGCCGATGCCGGGTGAGACGGCCACTTTGGCTTCGGTGAGCAATAGCTTGGAAAACTCAAGAGAGCCGAGGTGCTTGAAACGCTCGGGAATCTGCGCCCAGACAAACATGGTGGCCTTGGGCGAGGCTACAGGCCAGCCTAACTTGTTCATTCCTTCGACTAACACGTCGCGGCGCTTGCGATAAGTTTCGCAAATCTGGTGGACGCACTCCTGGGGGCCTTCGAGGGCCTGGATGGAAGCAACCTGAATGGGCGTGAAAGTGCCGTAGTCGAAGTAACTCTTGAGGCGGGCAAGGGCGTTGACCAGGATGGGATTGCCGACCATGAAGCCGACGCGCCAGCCGGGCATGTTGTAACTCTTGGAGAGAGTGAAAAACTCGACGGCAACGTCCTTGGCGCCGGGGACCTGGAGGACCGAGGGGGGCTTGTAGCCGTCGAAGGCGATGTCGGCGTAGGCCAGGTCGTGGATGAGATGGAAGCCGTACTCGCGGGCCAGTTCAACGAGGCGGGCGAGGAAGGGCAGTTCGACACACTCGGTGGTGGGGTTGGAAGGGAAGTTGACGATGAGGGCCTTGGGACGCGGAACCATGCGCGGGATCAGGTCCTCAAGTTGCGCGAGGAAGTTTTGCTGGTCGTGGACGGGGACACTGACCACATGGGCCCCGGCGATAACCGGGCCGTAGATGTGGATGGGGTAGCTGGGGTTGGGCACCAGCACGGTGTCGCGCGAGTCGAGGATGGCGAGGCAGAGGTGGGCGATGCCCTCCTTGGAGCCGATGGTGACGATGGCCTCGGTGGCGGGGTCCAGATCGACGTCGTAGCGGGTCTTGTACCAGTTGCAGATGGCCTTGCGCAGGCGAGGAATGCCGCGGGAGACGGAATAGCGATGGGTGGCGGGCTTGAGGGCTGCCTCGACGAGCTTGTCTACGATGTGCTTGGGCGTCGCTCCGTCGGGGTTGCCCATGCCGAAGTCGATGATGTCTTCGCCGTGACGGCGGGCGGTCATCTTCATTTCGCCGGTGATGTTGAAGACGTACGGGGGGAGGCGCTGGATGCGGCTGAACTCTTCCATCCGATAATTTTAGGACAACGCGGCGGGTTCGGGATGGCAGGGCTGTGCAAGACGGCGCCCTTCAGGGATGGTTTCTGTGCGCTGGAGCGGGGCGCGATGGTCACTTCTGCACAGTTCTCGCGCGCAGAAGTGGGAGAATGAAAGCGGGAGCGGACTGCCGCAACGAGCGTGGCCGCACTTGTTTCCGAGCCGGGGAAATACGGCCAGAAGTACCCGATTCTGCTCGCGCAGGCGCTCCCCTTACCCCGAGGTGGATGATGAATGCGTTGCTGATTTATCCGGAATTTCCCGATACATACTGGAGTTTTAAGCATGCTCTGAAGTTCTTGGGCAAGCGTGCGGCACAACCTCCGCTGGGCCTGATGACGGTGGCGGCGCTGTTGCCGGTGAGCTGGAAGAAGCGGCTGGTGGACACCAACGTGGAGCGGCTCAAGGAGCGCGACCTGGAGTGGGCCGACGTGGCGCTGCTGAGCGGGATGCACATTCAGCAGGCGACGCTGGTGGAGATTGTGGAGCGGTGCAAGGCGCGCGGCTTGCGCACCGTGGTGGGCGGACCGATTGCGAGCAGCCTGTCCCCGGAGGAACTGAAGGCGGATAGCGTGGTGGTGGGCGAGGCGGAAGAGCTGATCAGGACGCTGGCCTGGGATCTGGAGATGGGGACGGCGAAGGCCGTGTATCAGGCCGAAGAGAGGCCGGAGATGAGCACCAGCCCGCTGCCCGACTTGAGCCTGATCAAGATGAATCGCTACTCGACGATGACGGTGCAGTACTCGCGCGGGTGCCCGTTCAACTGCGAGTTTTGCGACATTATCGAAATCTACGGGCGGCGGCCGCGGACCAAGGCGATTGCGCAGGTGCTGCGCGAGCTGGACCAGTTGCGCGCGGCGGGTTGGAACGACACGGTGTTTATTGTGGACGATAACTTCATCGGCAACAAGGTGCGGGCCAAGCTGCTGTTGACCGCGCTGGCGGAGTGGCGCAAGGAAAACGGAGGCGGGTTCCCGCTGCTGACCGAGGCGTCACTGAACCTGGCCGACGATGCGGAACTGATGCAGATGATGAAGGACGCGGGGTTTGTCTCGGTCTTTCTGGGCATCGAGACGCCGGACGAATCGGGACTGATCGCGAGCAACAAGCTGCAGAACACGCACCGCAGTTTGCTGGAGAGCGTGGAGACGATTCAGAGTTATGGAATGCAGGTGATGGGCGGCTTCATCCTGGGCTTCGACACGGACAAGGACGATATCTTCGACCGCATGGTGGAGTTTATCCAGAAGAGCGGGATTCCGATTGCCATGGTGGGGCTGCTGCAGGCGATGCCGGGGACGCAACTGTTCCGGCGGCTGTGGAAGGAAGGGCGAATTGTGGATATGGACGCAGGGAATAACACCGGCGACCATTTGAACTTTCTTCCGCACATGGATGCCGAGCGGCTGGTGGAGGGTTACCGCTCGGTGCTGAAGAGAATCTATGGCTGCGAGGCCTATTACGAGCGCGTGAAACTCTACCTGAACCGCACCCAGCCGAAGCCGGGGAAGCGGACGGGAGCAAAGCAGCCGTCGAATCAGCAGTGGATGACGCGCGCGAATGCACGAGCCTTTGTGACGTCGATTCTGCGGCAGGGAGTGTTTGGACGGCAGCGCTGGAGTTACTGGAAGTTTCTGATGGCGGTGGCGACCAAGTATCGCCATTGCGTGGGCGCGGCGATGACGCTGGCGGTGATGGGCTATCACCTGCAGGTGATTACGCAAAAGCTTTCGGAAGCGCTGGATGAAGTGGCTTTGCCGGGGATTGGCGAAAAGAGGCTGCCGGCAGAGGCGGGCGGAGAAGGCAAGTAGGGGCGCTTAATGCGGTGAGAGTCTTGAAGTCTCAGGATTTGAAAAAACGGGAGGCTTCTTCCAAAAGGAAGAAGCCTCCCGTTGCGGTTGAGGGCGTGATTACTGCGCGATGACGACCTTCGTCACGAGACGCAGGTCACGCGCGGAGGCACCGACTTCCACTCTTCTTGCTCCGAGTGCCGCGACCCATTCGTTCTGCGCAGTGGACCAGTACTGGAGGCTGCGCCGCGGGATGTGCAGCTTCACAGTCTGCGTTTCCCCGGCCTGAAGATGGATGCGGTCAAAGCCCGCCAGTGCGCGCACGGCAAACTGCGCACCCGCAGGCGTTTTCTCTGGTGCGTCAAGATAGATCTGAGGAACCTCATCGCCGGCGACGGCTCCCGAGTTCTTGACGCTGAAGCTTACATCGAGCCCACCCTCCTGCGAGTGCTCCACCTTGAGCGCGGAATAGTCGAAGTGCGTGTACGAAAGGCCGTAGCCGAAGGCGAAAAGCGGGTCGGTATTCTGCTGGTCGAACCAGCGATAGCCAACATAAATGCCTTCGGAGAATGTCGTCTTGCCACCTACTCCTTGATTGCTGCGCTCCGGATGAGCAGGGTCGGCGGCAGGCATATCCTGGAGACGCCGCGGCCAGGTGAAGGGCAGGCGTCCGGCAGGATTGGCGCGACCCAACAGCACGTTGGCTGTGGCCCAGCCGCCTTCGTCGCCCGGCCACCACATCTGCACCACGGCCTTGACCTTGTCCAGCCAGGGAAGCGCAACCGGCTGGCTGACGTTGAGGACGACGATGGTGTTGGGGTTGACGGCGGCAACGTCGGTGATGAGTTTGTCCTGATCTCCGGGCAGTGCAAAGACAGGGTGCGTGCGGCTCCAGGCAAAGATAACCGCTGTCTTCGCGTGGCGGGCGGCTTCAATTGCGGCCTGATAGTTTTCCGTCTGCTGTTGCGGAGTGACCCAGTTGATGCGGACTTGCAGAGGATTGTGCGAGCTGTCCGGGTCTACTTCAATGCGGATGCGGTGAGGCCCGGCGGTGAGCTGCATTGCGGCGCGAAGGTTATCGAGGCCGTCGGGGGTGGGAAAGATGTTATCCTGCCCGGCCTGGATAAGTTCGCCGTGAATGAAGTTATAGCCGTTTCTGGCAACCACCTGGTCGTCGATCTTGAGCTTGCCAACGCAGCCCAGTAACTGGAGATGGAGACGGTAACTCCCAGTCTCCGGGACATTGAGCGTGCCGGTCCAGACGATGCTCTGATCGGGCTTGAGCGCCGTGCCGGCAGCGTGCGTGAAGTTCATCTCGGGATCGACATGGACCGCAGTCTCCTTGAAGACGCGGCGCTCCAACCCCGGCTCGCCAAAGTGAGTGAAGTAATGTGCGGGCACAGGCGTGCCGGTCATCTCGTCGGCTGCAGCATAACTCACATGCGCCGCGTCTCCGGCCAACTTCCTGAGTGCGGCCAGCGGTCCAACTTCGCGCTCGGGCAAACCGACAGCCTTCTCGCCGATCGCGCCCACAGCAACCAATTGTGCAGCGCCCGGACCGATCAGGGCGAGACTGTCCAGGTCGGCAGCCTTCAGCGGCAGAATTGCATCGGCGTTCTTGAGCAGCACGGCCGCGTCGTTGGCCGTCTTCTCGATGGTCTTGGCTTCTTCCGGATTGTCATTGGCAGCAATCTCTGGTTTGGCCTTGCCATTGAGCAGACCGAACTTCTCCATCTGGAAGAGCACTCGGCCGGCGGCGCGCGTAATCGTGTCTTCAGTAATGCTTCCATCGGCCAGAAGCTTCTTCAGGTTGGTGGTGGGCGCCGGCTCGGGTGGCCCGCCTTCCCAACCCTTGCCGCGGGGCTCTTCCGGCAGACCGCCATCGGTCAGAGCGGGGCCTTCCCTTGGTCCGTCGGGCTCGGCCTCGCGGACGGGATTGTTGACGAAGTAAGAAGGACCAGTCCACGCAACCGCGAGCGGGCCAGGCATTTCCATGTCGAGGCCGGCATTGATGAAATCTGTCGCGTGAGTCGCACCCCAATCGGAAGTGACAAAGCCCTTGAAGCCGATTTCATCCTTGAGAATCTTGTTCAGCGTGTCGTTGTTTCCGCAGGCAGAGTGTCCATTGACCTTGTTGTACGAGCACATGATCGACGAGACGCCTGCTGCAACCGCATCGGCAAAGGGTGCGACATAAATCTCGTGGAGGGCTTGCTGATCGACAAACACATCGCCGCCATCGGTATCGTAGCCGACATAGTGCTTGGCCTGCGACAGGACGCCTTCGCCTTGCACGCCGCGGATAAACTCCGCTGCGATTTGGCCGGTGAGCACGGGGTCTTCGCCATAGGTGTTATAGCCGCGGCCGTAGGCAAAATCGCGATCGATGTTGATGAAGGGCTGAAGCACCACGTCGATGCCGCGTGCGCGGGCCTGGCCTGCGATCATCTTGCCATTGGCGCGGGCGTCGGCACGGCTGAAGGTGGCGGCGAGGCCCATGGTGGCCGTGGGCGCGGAGGCCGGAATGCGTGTGAGCACTCCGGGAGGTCCATCGGCCAAACGAAGCGAGGGAATGCCGAGCCGCGGAACTCCCGCCATGTAGCCGGCCTGTCCCTGATAAGTGCTGGCATCTTCTGCCCCGCCATGAATAAGGGCGATTTTCTCGTCCAGCGTCAACTGGCTCAGCAGCTTGTCAACGCGCGCATTGCCCGTGACTGCGGCCGGTGCGTTCTGACCCGCGGCAGAGCGGGGAATCGCGCAGATCATCAGCGCAGCAGCAAGCATTCCCAACGCACCCGCGGTGAGATTCAAACCCGCGCGATGTAACTTCTGTTTCTTATGCATGAAGACTTCTCCCTCTATCACTTCTGTTCTTCTGTGCCGATTCCATGACGGTTGCCGGTGCGATCCAGACAAAAAATTCAGGCGGACCAAGTCTACTCGGCTGGACGCGCCGTAGAAAAACGACGCGCGCTACTCGCTGTCGCGGTTGGTGATGGTCACCCGGAATTGCGGCTTGGCCTTTTCTTCAGGATCGATCACATAGGTCTCGCTGGGGAGGGCGGGATTGTAACCGCGCCACAACCATGTCATCTCCACGGGAAACTCGGCGACTCCCTGGCCTGAGTTATGGCTGCCGCGGCCGAAGCTGAAATGAAAGTCGTATTCCTTGAGCTTGAGCGCGTTGGCCATGCGAATGTTTGCCAGCGGCCAACTGCCGTACTGGTTCCATTCCATGTCGTTGGAGCCATCCTGCAGCCAGACGCGCAGGTTGCGGTGTTCTTCGCGCAACACTTTTTCGGGATAGTCCTGCCCGCCATCGGGATTGGACGGATTCTCTTTCCATTGAATGCTGGTGAAGCTTCCGATCCAGGTGAGCACGCGGCTGAACTGCTCCGGCATTTGCCAGGCGGCATTGAAGCTGCAGATGCCTCCTGAAGAAAGTCCCGTAATGGCGCGGCTGTAGGCATCCTTGCGGATGTTGTATCTGGACTCGACCTGGGCAAGGAGTTCATCGCGCAGATAGCGAGGATAGCGGTCGCTGACCGTATCATAGAGGGTGCTGCGCATGGAGTCGTCGAGAGTGCGATGCCACTTCTCTCCATAAGTTTTTACAAAGTTGTAAGTGGGTGTATCCGGCGAGCCCTTGATGTCACCGGGGTTGACGAAGACACAGATCATCACGGGAATCTTCTTTTGCGCGATGAGATTGTCAATCATGTTCAGGATGGGCGAGTCGCCGTCGCGATGGATGTAGCCTTCGCCGTCCTGAAAGACCATGAGCGCCGCCGGAGTTTTCGCATCGTATTGCGCCGGAACGTAGATCCAATAATTGCTCGTCATTCGGTCGTAGATCTTGCTGGACAGCGTGAGCTTCTCGCTCAATGTTCCGGAGGGCACGCCGGGCTGTAACTGCGCCAAGGGGCCGAGAATGGGCAGATCAGTGCTGCCGCCAAAATGCGCGTCGTTCAGCAGGTAATAGAAGGAGTGAAGCTTGCCGGCGGGCCGAATCTCCGCGGCTGCGTACCAAAGGTGAGTGGACGGGAGCGCCGTCATCTTCGGTCCGGGAGCGTCGTCAATGAGCAGCTTCGGCTCAGTGGAAGCCTCGATGGCGAAGAAGGCCTGTTCACCTTGGCTGGCCCAGGCTTTCCCTTCGCTCAGTTTCTTCTCTTCGAACCTGGCCTTGATCGCCGCGGCAAGCTGGTCCGGATGCGAGCGGGCCATTTCCGCAAGCTGCGGTGCGGTGAGCCGGTCGGCGGCGTGGGCGGAAACAGCAAGGGCAAAAGACAAGAGAATGGATTTCCAGAGCATCGGACGATCTCCCTTGGACGCGAAAAACTATGCGGATTTGGACCGCGACAAGCATACCAGCAACTATTTCACATGGGATACATGCTCACGTTCGCCAATGAAAATGCAGGGATAACGTCGGCCTTCTGCGTTCCAAAGGGGCAAATCTATCCGTCGTATAGTAGAATTGCCGCGTTTCTCGAACCGTGCCGAAACAGGCGCCGAGCGCAATGGACTCACCGCTTCCCCGCCTCCGTTTTTGCTGTCAATGGTCTTCGCCGCACGCTACAAATCCAACCCGAGGTGCAACACATGGGTCGCCGCACTTGCCTTTCTCTGCTTGCCGCTTTGCTTCTCTCTCTCCCGCTTGCAACACGCGCCCAGCAGCCGGCTGCAACCGCGCAGTTCGCTTTGCACGACGGCGATACGGTCGTCTTCTATGGGGACAGCATCACGGAACAGCGCCAGTACACCAGCGACGTGGAGATGTATACGCTGACGCGCTTTCCGGCGCGCAAGGTGCGCTTTCTGAATGCGGGCGTGGGCGGAGACAAGGTCAGCGGCGGCTGGGCGGGACCAGTGGACCTGCGCCTGGAGCGCGATGTTCTGAACGCGCACCCCACGGTGCTCACCATCATGCTGGGCATGAACGACGGCTATTACCGGCCCTTCGACAAGGAAATATTGGCCACTTATGCGGATGGATTTCGCCACATCCTGGACACCGTCCAGAGCGGCGTGCCGGGCGTGCGGATCACGCTGCTGAAGCCCTCGCCGTTTGACGACGTGACGCGCGCGCCACAGTGGGACCCGGGTTACAACAGCGTGATGCTGCACTTTGGCGAGTTGATGGATCAACTGGCCACGGAGCGCAAGCTCTCCGTCGCCGATCTGAATGGGCCGGTGACCACGGTGCTGGCCAAGGCAAAACAGATCGATCCGGTGATGGCGTCGGCGCTGGCTCTCGATCGCGTGCATCCGGGCACCGCCGTGCATTGGGTGATGGCCGAGTCGATTCTCAAGTCGTGGGGCGCGCCCAGCCTTGTCAGCTCGGCCTCGATTGACGCCGCGAAGGGAACAGTCTTGCTAGCGGACAACACGACCATCACCCAGTTGCAGCATGGCAAGGCCGGGTTGAGTTGGATGGAACTGGACAACGCGCTGCCGCTGCCGCTGGCGCCGGTCGAGGTTGATCCTTATCTTGCGCTGACTCTGCAGGCCTCCGACCTGACCGAAGCGCTGAACCAGCAACCGTTGCGCGTTACCGGCCTGGCCGCGGGCAGCTATCGACTGCTGATCGACGAGCAGGAGGCGGGCACGTTTACTGCCGATCAGTTGGAGAAAGGCGTGAATCTGGCCTTGCTGGAAACTCCCATGGCCGAGCAGGCGCGGCTGGTGGCGTTCGACAATGACCGCAAGAACCAGATTGAGAACATGCATTTTTCTCAGCAGAACAACGCGCAGGACGTGAATGCGCAGGCCTTGACCGGCAAGCTGAAGGGGGCTCTGGACGCAGCTTTTGAACGCGAGCGCAAGGACGCACAGCCGGTGGCGCACCGGTATAAGGTGGTGGCGCGCACTGACGCGCACTGACGTTGCCTAACCAACGGGGGAATGACCCCAAAGGCTAAACAGTCTGCGGAAGAGGCAGCTTTTTGGAAAGAACGTTAGAAACATTCCGCCGTGGCTAAAGCCACGCTGATTATGCTGGCTCTATGCGGGGGTTGAAATCCCCGCCTCCCTCCGGATTGGGTTTTTCCGCAACCTGCAAGGCCGTGCCCTTTCAAAGTTCAGGCGTGCCTCGGGCCGGCCAGGCGCGGCGTGCAGGAAGCAGATCAATCTTCTTGCGGTGCCGGCGGGACCGGGTGGAAGAGCCAGACGTTGAGCAGGGTAAAGAGCAGACCCCCTACCGTGAATTTGAGCCAGACGGGCGCCTGCGACGGCGAGAAGAAGCCCTCCAGGCAGCCGGCAATCACCAGCAGGGGAATGATGCCGGAGACCAGCCGCGTGGCTTCAATGCCGCCGCGGGCCACCGAGTCTTTCCAGCGCAGAGCGCCGGGAAAAAGCATGGCGTGGCCGAGGCGGAAGCCGGCCGCTCCGGCAATCATGATCGAGGGCAGTTCCAGAGCCCCGTGCGGCGCCACAAAGCTCCACAGGGCCAGGGACATATCGTAGTGTGCGCATGCCGCGCCAATGACCCCCAGCATCATCCCATTTATATAGAGGTAGAAGAAGGTACCCAGGCCGAAGACGATGCCGCTGGCGAAGGTGACAAAGCTGACCGTGAGGTTGTTGGTCATGATGGCGCTGGTTTCCATGGGGGCGATGCTGACGATGGAGTGCGTCCACATTTCATGGCGTTCCATGGTGGCGATCATCTGCGGACCGACGAAGTGGCGCATGAACTCCGGCCGCGCCACGGTGAGCGCTGCGCCCAGCAGGCCCCAGGCGACAGAGACCGCGACGGCGGCCGCGACATAGCCGATCTGGCGCTGGAAGACGGCCGGATACTCGTTGCGCAGAAAACGGTAGAGGGTGGCCAGATTCGTCTTGCGGCCGGAATAGATGATATGGTGAGCGCGAGCCAGAAGCTGATTCACATGGAGAGCGTAGGTGCGCGCGGTGGCGTCCTGGCGCAGGACCGAAAGGTCGGCGGCGACTTGGCGGTAGAGGAGTGCGATCTCCTGTAATTCCGCGCGGGAGAGCTGGGACAAGCCGCTCGAGTCCGCCTGGCCCAAGAGCGAGGCGAGCCGTTCCCAGTAGGGACGGCGCTTGAGAAGCCACTGGTTGGAGAGGATTTGCGCCATGGACCTGAATTCAGATCAGCTTAGCATCGACACCCCGGAACTGGTGGAGATCGAGATGCCGCTGGCGGGGATCGGCAGCCGATTTATCGCGCTGATGATTGACTACCTTATCTGGGGCGCGGGGTTCATTGTGCTCTTTGTGTTGGCGCTGCTGCTCTTGCCGGCCGTGGGCGCGTTTTCCCGCATCTCCGGGCAATGGGCCGTGGCGATCGTGATTTTTCTGGTTTTTCTTTTGAACTGGGGCTACTTCACGCTCTTCGAGGCGTTCTGGAACGGGCGGACGCCGGGGAAGCGGATCGCGCGGATTCGCGTGATTCAGCGCTCGGGCAGGGCAATCGGACTGTTCGAATCGATGGCGCGGAACCTGGTGCGGTACGTCGACCAGTTTCCTTCTTTCTATGCCGTGGGCGTGATTGCCATGTTTGTGACGCGCCAGCATCAGAGGCTGGGGGATCTGGCGGCCGGCACACTGGTGGTGCGGGATCGCGAGGAGGAGACGCCGCTGTGGGGCGAGTCGGGCGCGCGCACATTTACCGCGCAGATTTTTTCGCCGATCGCGCCGGCTCCCGAGCCGCAGAACGCCGTGCACCTGCCTGCCACTGGCATCGCCAGGCTGACGGCTGCGGACCTGGAGGTGCTGGAAGGCTTCTTTGCCCGGCGGCTGGACATGAGCCTGGCCACTCGCGCGATGCTGGCCGGGCGGATCGCGTCTGCGATTCAAGCCAAGTCGGGGCTGGAAGCTCCGCAGGGAGTGAGTGTGGAGACTTTTCTGGAGGCGGCGGCGCGGGAGCTTCGGGATGAGGCGCGGTTGCGATAACGTTTTCTATAAGTGCGGGCGATAACGTTTACAGGATTGCGATAACGTTTTCATAACTTGGCGACTGGCCGACTTATTAGAAAATCAGCGCCAGGCTTGAAGTTTCGCTGCCGGTGGGTCGATTGGCCTTCAGCGGAATCGCTCGATAAGAAGTAATTCTTGAAAGTCTGACCAAACGTCCTTGCGGCGGGCGGTGAAGTTCGGTTATGAAACCCGTCCAAACCGGGAATCATTCCTGAAAACTATTCATTCTATATATTTTGCATACCAACCCTCTACGCTCCGGCCTCACCTTGCGGCGGAGGCGAAGAAGGTAACCCTCACAGACACTTGACAAACGTCCGTTGCCGGGATTTTAATGTGCCCTGCTCTGTGGAAGGAGTCTTTTGCTAATCCAACTCAATCGTTTAAGTAGAGGGGATTCCAAAAACCATAACAACGAAATCTTCTTCTTCCATACCACGGAGAAATCGGGCCACATAGGCGCATCACGGCAGTTTCAAGGAGCCGTGCCGGTGGTCCGAAGCAGCGAGATTGCCGGGATTTCGAGGAGTAGTCCGGCATGAACAGGAAAGCCCGCAAGCCGGCACGTTGACGATGCCGACGGCACCTCCCGGAAAACGTCCGGGGCGGCCAACGAGACGGGCAGAGTGGAAGGGCGGAAGGTCAGGAGAAAGAGTACGGTTCCTGGCAATCCATTCCCTTCAGCATCGAAACGGGCCAATGCACTTCATGGCCCACCTGGTGAATCGATGGAATTGATCGTCTCCGGTTCAGAATGTCCGCAACTGTCGGTGTGCCCGGCACATCCGCAGGGCCCGGGGATGGGTGTCGAACCCAGCCCCTTATCGCCAACGCAAAGACGATTTGGATCGACCGGCTTTCAACCTACCAGGCAGGATGCGAAAAAACACGGAACGCAAACAGAACCAAACTTGAAAAAGGAAGGTCACATGAGAGAAGCGAGATACAGGCTCATCCTGTTGCCGCTGTTCTTCGTATTGGCGTGCGTGACAGCATTTGCGCAGGCCAATTCGTCGGTCACCGGCATCATCACTGACCAGACGGGAGCGGTCGTCGCGGGAGCGAAGGTCGTTCTAACAGATCCGGCCACAGCCGCTGTTCACAGCACAATTAGCAGCAGCACCGGCTTGTACGAGCTTGCCGGACTGAATGCCGCCAACTACAACATGAAGGTCACCGCCAAGGGCTTCCAGACATTCGCGCAGACGGGCGTTGTGGTGAACATTTCCGCAACGTTTCGCGTAGACGTCAAGCTCACCATCGGTTCTGAAACCCAGACAGTCACCGTCGAAGCCGACGCTCTGGCGGTACAGAGCGACTCGAACGTGGTGAGTACGCTCATCAACGAGCAGCAGATCACCGAATTGCCTACCAACGGACGCAACGTCATCGGCCTCGCAGCTTTGGGCCTGGGCGTCAGCGGCAACTTGCCTGACATGGAGAGCCCTTTCTCCGTAACCGCCAACTACTCCATCAGCTTCAACGGCCTGAACCAGGCGCACAACGTCTGGATGATTGACGGCGCCGAGGCGTATGACCGCGGTTCGGGCGGCAAGATGTCCGTCATGCCTTCGCAGGACGCCCTGGGCGAGTTCCAGGTGCTGGCCAGCAACTATCCTCCCGATTACGGTATCGCTTCGGGCGGCACGATCACCATGTCCATCAAGAGCGGCACCAAGAAGTTCCACGGTGGCGCCTGGGAATTTGACCGCAACGACGCGCTGGATGCGCACAACTACTTCGACAACAACAACGGGCAGAAAGCTCCCAAGTCGGAGTTGCGCTACAACGTATTCGGTGCCAACGTCGGCGGCCCGGTGTTCATCCCCCACATCTACAACTCGGAGAAGAAAAAGACCTTCTTCTTCTACAACGAGGAGTGGCGCCGTGAAGTTACGGGCGTCTCAACCAACTCGATCAAGACTCTTCCCGCAGCGGATATCGTCACATCTGCTTCGACATTCAACTACACGATTCCCGTTTACAATCCCGCCACGGCGATGATTGTGCCTACGGTCTCCGACCCGGCTCTGGTTGCCAAGATCGCGGCCGATGGCCTGACGATGGGCCAGCCCTTCCCGAACAACACGATTCCAGCCAACCTGCTGGACGCCAACGCACTGCTCTTCAACGCCACCAAGAATCTTCCCGCCGCGACGAACCCGGACGGAACCTACACGCCGACCGGCGGCCATCTGCCTGTCACGGTGCGTGAAGATCTGTTCCGCATCGATCACAGCTTCAACGACAAGTGGCAGCTCTTCGGTCACTATATTCATGATGCGATGGACACGGTGGAAGCCACTCCCGAATGGCAGGGCGACAACTATCCGACCGTCGGCTCGAACTTCAGCAACCCGGCCTATGCCGCGACAATCAAGCTGACCGGCACGCTGACGCCCAACGCGCTGGTGGAAGCTGCATTCAACTACAACGGCAACAAGATCGCGATCATTCCGGTCGCGGCGGGCGGCGCCAGTTTTGTGAAGCCCTCCGGCTGGAGCACGGGCACTTACTTCGCGGGGGCCAACGATATTGGCAACCGCCTTCCTGACATCACGTGGAAGACGGTTGGCACCGAGTGGGGTCCTGGAAACGATCCCTGGACCAACGGCGCCGAGGATTTTGCCGAAGTATTTGGTCTGTCCTGGACCAAGGGCAAGCACCAGTTGAAGTTCGGTGGCGGCTACAACCGCTACACCAAGAACCAGGTGATCGGCAAGGATTCCGAGGGAGACTACACCTTCGGCGATGGCTGGAATGCCGCGACCGCGACCACAGCAGCCGGTCCCACGGGCCTGCTGACGGGCGATTCGTATTTGGACTTCCTGTTGGGTCTGTCCACCAACTTCAACCAGTCGAACGCCAACCCGATCAACCACTACGTCAACAGCACGATTTCGGCCTATGCCGAAGACAACTGGCATGTGAACAGCCAGTTGAGCGTGCAGTACGGCTTCCGCTACGACATGATGCCGCACACCTGGGAACGTAACAACCAGGTTTCCAACTTCAATCCTCTGCATTACCAGCCGGGCCTAACGACGGCAGCCAGCTTCAACTCCGACGGCTCATTTGCGACCGGCGCTCCCGGTCTGCAAACCAACTCGATCGGCACCTTCTACATGAACGGCGTTGACCTTGCCGGCCAGGGAGGCACATCGACCGCATTGGTCAAGAACGATTACAAGACGTTCATGCCCAGAGTTGGTTTCTCCTACGATGTATTCGCCAACGGCAAGACCGTGATACGCGGCGGTTTCGGCACTTTCTACGAGCGCATCCAGGGCAACGACATTTACGATGCAGCAGGCTCGCCTCCTTTCATCAGCACGCCGTCCGCCAACAACGTGGAATTCACCAATCCCAGCTTCAACTGGCAGGCTGGCTCGGCAGCTTCCACGCCGACCTTCACGCAGGGCTTCAACTCCCTGAACACCTACTATCCGGATCCGGCCGTAGCGCAGTTCAGCCTGGGCGTGCAGCATGAAATCGCTCCCGCCCTGATCCTGATCACGCAGTATGTGGGCAACATCGATTGGCACCAGAACGTCTGGCTTCCGATCAACAACTTCCCGCTCAGCACCGATATGGCAACGCGCCAGGCGGCTGCGAGCGGTTCGCTGGGAACGATTCCCAGCCTGGTCGACAAAACCTATCCTGGCTTTGGCAACATCAGGCTGCAATCCACCACCCAAACGGGCACGTACAACAGCTTCCAGGCAGGACTCCGCCAGCAGAACAAGCATGGACTGAGCTTTGAACTGGATTACACGTATGCGCACCAGATCGATTCGACACCAGGCAGCGTAGACGTGGACAACAACAACCCAACGCGCAATCCCTGGAACCTGAAGTACGACAAGGGTTCCGGCATCCTGGATCGCCGTCAGGTCTTCAGCGGCAACTACGAGTACAAGCTGCCGTTCTTCAATCATGCCTCTGGCCTGACCAGGACGATGATGGGCGGCTGGGAAATCTCCGGCACGGTCGTTTCCGAAACTGGCATTCCGTGGTTCGGCAATGTCGCTCCCTCGGGCAGCTACGGTGACACGGTTGGTTTGGGCGGCGACTACTCGATCCGTCCCAATCTGGACGGCAAACCGCACTACACCAAGGGCAAGACCACGGTTGGCAAAGTCTCCGGCTATCAGTACGTGAGCAGCACGGGCTTCTCGAAGCCTGTAGCCAGCTGGCTGGGCGGCCCGAACCTGGGCTTTGGCAACATGGGCAAAGATGCCGTGGTGGGCGCAGGCCGCACCAACTTTAGCACCGCGGTCTACAAGTCGTTTGCCATTGGCGAGGCAGCTCACTTCGAGTTCCGCGCTGACAGCTTCAACACCTTCAACCACACCCAGTTCAACGGACTGTCGGACACCAATCCGCAGAACGCGGACTTTGGATTTGTGAATAGCGCGCAGGACCCGAGAACCTTCGAGCTCGGCGGCAAGTTCATCTTCTAAACGAACTCTCAACCGGGGCGCGGCGGGCAATCCCCGCCGCGCCCCTTTTCTTTGCGTCAGATTTGCCGGCCAGCCTTCCGCGGAGAGATGATCAAGCTGGCCAACGTTGCACATAAGTTTGAAGATCGTACGAGTAAAGATCGGGAAAGCATGCGAGTAGATCGGATTCTGGAAATCGGTTTGGGACTTGCCCTGATGGGTGCCGCTGCCTGCCTGGCTCAGTCCACGGCGTTGCCGCAAAACCAGCGGCAGACCGCGCTCGCCCTCGAACAACAGGGCAAGAACACGGAGGCCGAGACTGCATGGCGCGCGATTCTGAAGACGTACCCGGCGAACCCCGAGCCCTACGCGCACCTTGGCCTGCTTGAAGCGCGCCAGGAACATTATCTAGAGGCTGTTTCCCTCTATCGCAAAGCCCTAGCGCTCGATCCGTCGTTTCCCGCATTGCGCCTGAATCTTGGCCTTGCTCTTTTCAAGGCTGGGAAGATGCAGGAGGCGATTCTGATCTTCAAGCCGTTGCTCAAGAGCCAGCCTGCAAGCTCGCCGGAGGCACAGCGGCTGACCATTCTTCTGGGCATGGCTCACTATGCGTTGGGTCAATTCGCCGAAGCCGCTTCCTATTTGAAGCAGGCTGCGGCTGCCAACCCCGGGAATCTCGGGCTACGCCTGAGCCTGGCGCACAGTTGTTTGTGGTCAAAGCAGTATCAGTGCGTTCTGGACAGTTATCACGAGATACTCCTGCTCAACGCCGAATCAGCCGAGGCCGACATGCTCGCCGGAGAGGCCATGGATGAGATGAAGGACCATAACGGCGCCATCCAGCAGTTCCGCGCGGCGGTAAAGGCCAATCCCAGGGAACCCAATGTTCACTTCGGCCTGGGCTACCTGCTGTGGACCCAGCGCCAATATGCCGAGGCCGCCGCCGAACTCCAGGCTGAGCTCGACAGCGAACCGAATCACGTGCAGGCTTTGCTTTACCTGGCCGACTCCCAGTTGCAGTTACACCATCCCGAAGCCGCTCTACCCCTCTGCGAGAGGGCGCTCCGGCTTGACCCTGGCCTTGAACTGGCGCATCTTGACCTGGGAATTCTCTATGCCGATGCTGGCCGTCAGGACGATGCGCTGCGCGAGATGAGAGAAGCGGCCAAGCTGGCGCCAGAAGACGTGAACGTCCACTGGCGGCTGGGCAGGCTCTTGAGAAGCATGGGAAAAAAGGACGAAGCGAAGGCTGAATTCGACAAGGCCAGCAGCATTACCAAGGCGGTGGATACTGCGCTGATCGACAAGATGAAGCCCGCTGATGCAGGGGACGGCCCCAACCGGAAGCCGGCTGCCGAACCCGAGCACAAGCAATAAAGCTGTTAACTTTGCTGCGCGTGACTCACGATGGCCTTTTCCAGTTCCAGCAGTTCTGCGAGCGCTCTTTCAGGACAGATGTGCCGCTGCTCCAGCTTGTCCATCTCCTCCTCCGTTTCCACAGAAGAGGCAATGGTCATGAAGCAATAAAGGCAGCGGGTGTTATACGTTCCGTTCTCGTTTTGGGTGCGGCTATACATCGACCCTCGGAAGTGTTCCAAGATTGAACCATGCTGGCCGCGGGTGCGAAGAGTAAGTGACTTGCATCACCGAGCAATGTTTACCCGGATGGCGCCGCAGAGCTTTTCGTCGTTGAATGCTTCAAAGGGCGGTGATTTGATTGGGGTTTCTTCTAAGTTGCCAGCAGGCGCTCTGGCCCCCTTGCGGAAACAACGAGACCGAGCAGGGCACATCCGAGGTGCCGAGATAGTCAAACTCCTGCTTGTTGCCCTTGAGCGGAATCGCAAGGAAACGGCTGACTGTCACCTTGGAGTGCGGCGAACCACGCAGCTTGAAGATCGCCAGATCGCCGCCATACACAGCCACAAAAGCCACCACCAGCACTACAACCAATCTTTGCAGCCAACGTTTCATGCGGACCAGACCTTCCTTAAGCAAGCGGGATTCATCCTCGCGCGCAACGTCGGCAATGCCTGGGGAACCTCAGGTTCACGAAGATGCACCGGCTGCCTGCGAATTCTTCTAGCGTATCTGAAACGGCCGGTTGCGCGAAAACCGCTCAGGATACTCGCACTGCAGCCGGTCGCGGCGCGCCTTCGAGCGCTACCAGCTTTTGCGGCGCACAGCAGGCGCGGTCGAGCCGGGCCAGATCGGATTGCATCCGTTTGTCGCTGGCGAGCGATGCCAGTACAGCATCAAGAATCGAGCCGGCGCTCGCGTCGGCAGGCGGGCTGATGCGATAGTGCATCCATTTGCCTTCGCGGCGCGCCTCCACAAGGCCGGCCTTGCGCAGGTACGCCAGATGCCGCGAGATCTTCGGCTGGCCCTGGCGCAGAATCTCGACAAAATAGCAGACACAGACTTCGCGCCCGGCCATCAGGTTCAGCAGGCGCAGCCGCGTGGAGTCGGCCAGCGCCGCAAAAAGGTTCGCCAGACTTGTGGATGGAGAGGAGCCGCTCATGTTTAGATTATATACGGATTGACAAATATGAGCGCGCGGAATACATTTGCCTTAGCGCATGTGAGGCGCGAGCTATGGATACGAAAACGATGGTGCAGTCTGAAGTGAAAGAAAAGTACGGAGCCGCGGCGCGGCAGGTGCGAGTGAGCGGCAGTGTGGCGTGCGGCGATCCGGCGCTGCGCTGCTGCGACCCGATTACGACCAACCTGTATGACGAAGCGGAGAAGAGCGGATTGCCCGCCAACGCCGTTCTGGCTTCGCTGGGCTGCGGCAACCCCACGGCCTTGATTGAATTGAAGCCTGGCCAGACGGTGCTCGACCTCGGCTCCGGCGGTGGCATCGACGTACTGCTTTCCGCCAAGCGCGTGGGGCCAACCGGCAAGGCCTACGGACTGGACATGACGGACGACATGCTCTCACTGGCGCGCGAAAACCAGCGCCAGGCAGGCGTGGAGAACGTCGAGTTTCTGAAGGGCGAGATCGAGAAGATTCCCCTGCTGGATAACTCAGTGGACGTTGTGATTTCAAACTGCGTCATCAACCTTTCCGCCGACAAGGATCGCGTGCTGCGCGAGACCTTCAGGGTGCTGAAGCCGGGCGGGCGCTTCGCGGTGTCGGACGTGGTGGTGCGCGGCGAGGTTGATGAGCAGGTGCGAAAGAGCATGTTGCTCTGGGTGGGCTGCATCGCCGGAGCGCTCGAGGAACAGGATTACGCGGCCAAACTGGCGCGCGCAGGTTTCACCGATATCTCCATCGAGCCGACGCGCGTGTACTCCATTGAAGACGCACGCCACTTCCTGAGCGAGGCCGGCGTGGATGTCGACGCTATCGCCTCGATGGCGGACGGCAAGTTCATGAGCGCGTTCATTCGTGCAACCAAGCCGGGAGCGGCCTGCTGCGCGCCTGGGTGCTGCGGTAACTGAAGATCGCTCACGAGTGTCGCGACCCCGTAGATAAGTCGTTTCCCAGGCCCCAAAATCGGGATCTGGGCACCCATATTCATGGGCGCGATTACAAAATCATTAAGTCGCGGTACGAGGGAGTTATGACACGAAAGCCGTATAACATTCTTGTTCTGTGCACTGGCAACTCGGCGCGCAGCATCATCGGCGAGGCGCTCTTCAATACCATGGGCGCAGGGCGCTTCAAGGCCTACAGCGCGGGCAGCCATCCTGCGGGCCGCGTGAATCCCTTTGCCATCGAACAGGTGCAGGCGCTCGGCTATCCAGTCGATGACCTGCGGAGTAAAAGCTGGGATGAGTTTGCACAGCCCGGCGCGCCGGAGCTTGATTTTGTGATTACCGTGTGCGACAAGGCTGCAGGCGAAGTCTGCCCGTTCTGGCCCAGCCAGCCGGTAACCGCGCACTGGGGTTTCCTCGATCCCGCAGCCGTGGAAGGCTCGGAAGACGAGAAGCGCGCGGTTTTTGCGCAGACGCTCCGACAGATCCGCAGGCGCGTCGAACTCTTTCTTAGCCTGCCCATCGAGACCCTCGACCGCATGGCCATCGAGAAGAAGGTACGTGCGATTGGGCAGGAACCGCTGTAAGTGCGCCTATTGCATCAGAGGAGTTAGTACATGAGCTCAGATCCGCAGCTCTGCTGCCCGGTACCGGGAGGCGGCTCAAAGCTATCGTTCATTGACCGGTTTCTGACGTTGTGGATCTTTCTGGCCATGGCCGCCGGGGTTGCCTTGGGAAGGTTTGTACCCAGCTTCCCCGTGTTGCTGCAGAAATACCAGGCGGGCACCACCAACATTCCTATCGCCGTGGGACTGATCCTGATGATGTATCCGCCGTTAGCCAAGGTGCAATATGAGCGGCTTGGCCAGGTCTTCAGGAATCGCAAAGTGCTGGGCCTCTCGCTGGTGCAGAACTGGGTGATCGGGCCGGTGCTCATGTTTGCGCTAGCCGTGATCTTCCTCCATGGCTACCCGGAGTACAGAACCGGACTGATCCTCATCGGTCTGGCGCGCTGCATTGCGATGGTGATTGTGTGGAACGAGTTAGCGCGCGGAGATACCGATTACGTCGCGGGACTGGTGGCATTCAACAGCGTCTTCCAGGTTCTCTTCTATAGCTTGTATGCGTGGTTCTTTCTGGCCGTGCTGCCGCCGCTGGTGGGCCTGAAGAGCGTGGTGGTGGACATCCGCATGAGCCAGATTGCCCAGAGTGTTTTTATCTATCTCGGCATTCCCTTCCTGGCCGGCATGCTCACGCGCTTTGTACTGGTGCGGGCCAAGGGCCGCGCGTGGTACCAGACACGGTTTGTGCCCGCGATCAGCCCGCTTACACTGGCCGCGCTGCTGTTTACCATCGTGGTGATGTTCAGCCTCAAAGGCAACCTGATCGTCCGGCTTCCGTTCGATGTGTTGCGCATCGCACTGCCCTTGCTGATTTACTTTGTCGTCATGTTCTTTGTGAGCTTCTGGATGGGCCGCAAGGCGGGCGCCGACTACTCCAGGACAGCCACTCTCTCCTTTACGGCGGCAAGCAATAACTTCGAGCTGGCCATCGCGGTAGCCGTGGCCGTTTTCGGCCTCAACTCTGGCGCAGCGTTTGCCGCGGTCATCGGCCCGCTGGTGGAGGTGCCTGCCCTGATTCTTCTGGTACAGGTCTCGTTGTGGCTCCAGAAGAAATGGTTTCCAGCCGGCGGCCCGGTAATACTTGGCATCCAAGCACCCATGGATTGAGAATATCTTTGATCCGGGGGCGTGTTCGCCATGACGCGTACGGCGCTGGTCATCGAGTTTCTGATTCTCTTTGTAGCTTTGCCGCTGGCCTACCGGTTTTCGCCAGTGCACATTCCCGGGCTCCCACTCTTGTGGGTGGTTTCAGGCTATGCGGGTTGGCAGTTATTGCGCGATCCGCAGTTCCATCGCGCGGAGCTTTGGAACGCCGCCCCGCTGACCGGCCAGCTAGGGAGCATCTTTATACTCTTCACCGCGGTGGCGCTGGCGCTGTGGCTCGGGGTGCGGCATTTCTCGCCCAATCTGCAGTGGGACCTGGTGCGCCGGAGCCCTGCTTTTTGGGCAATCGTCATGGTGGCTTACCCGGTGTTCTCGGTCTATCCCCAGGGACTGCTTTACAGGGCTTTCTTCTTCGAGCGCTACGCGCTGCTTTTTCCTGGCAAGTGGGCGATGATCGTGGCCAGCGCTGCGGCTTTTGCCTTTCTCCACATCATTTTCCGCAACACGCTGGCCGTGGCCCTGACCTTTGCCGGAGGAATCCTGTTTGCCACCCGTTACGCGGAGACCGGCTCGATGGCTACCTGCTGCTTTGAGCACACTCTCTATGGCTGTTGGTTGTTTACCGTGGGTTTGGGCCAGTTCTTCTATCACGGCACCATTGACACAGTGGGATCGGCGATAGGGCGATAGCTTGAAGTGCTTCAATTGCCGGCGCTCTGGGAGTGGAGTGCGCACCAAAAAGAAAAGGGCTGAGGATTCCAGTGTTGCGGAATCCTCAGCCCAGTCGATTTGTAGCGGTTTAGAACTTGACCGAAGCAGCGCGCGGGGAAATGCCGCTGATTTCGGCGGCGCGAGCTTCTGCGTAGGCGGCGGCGCCCAGCAGGGCCGCACGGCTCTCCAGAATCACGCGCACCGGCATGTTGATGAGTAACTGGCTCAGGCGGCCCTTGTCGGTAAAGGCCTTCATGAAGGTGCCATCCTTGAGCTTCTCGATGATACGGGGTGCAATGCCGCCGCCGATGTACACACCACCCACCGACATGACCTTGAGGGCCAGGTTGGCAGCTTCGGCGCCATAGGCGGAGACAAACATGTCCAGAGCCTTCTCGCAGATCTCGCTCTTGGCGGCCAGCGCCAGCTCGGTGATTACGGCGTTGGGGTCAGGAACACCAGCAATCCGCTCGGCCAGCCAGGCCGGCTCTTCCATGCCGCGGACTTCGCGCAGAAACTCATAGATATTGGTCAGTCCCATGCCGCTGATGACCCGTTCGAAGCTGACGCGCCCGTTGTACTTCTGCTTCAGGAAGCGCAGCAGGTCGATTTCGTCTTCGTTGCGGGGTGCGTAATCCGCGTGGCCGCCCTCGGAGGGGTTGGGCATGTGGGTACGCCCGTTCCAGACCAGAAAACCCTCGCCCAGGCCGGTTCCGGCGGCGAGAAGTGCGCGATTGCCCATCTGGCTGGCGTCGCCTTCGCTGAGGGTGTAAATCTGATCGGCGGCAAGCTCAGCCACGCCATAGCCGTTGGCTTCCAGGTCGTTGATCAGGAAAACGTGAGTAATGCTCAGGTTCACCGACAGCTCATGGCTGTCCAGCGTCCAGGGCAGGTTGGTTAGCCGCAGGCGGCCGTTACGCACCGGTCCGGGCACCCCAAAGCACGCTGCATCTATCTTTTGCGCACCCAAGAACTCTTTTACAATCTCTTCCAGGCCAGGGTAGTCTTTCGCCGGATAGCGTTCGTCACGAATGTATTCAAGCTTTCCATCAATAAAGTCATACAGCGCCAAGTGAACCTTGGTGCCGCCTACATCGCCTGCCAGTATCATCGTTCCCTCTCTAAAACGCCACAGCCTTCCCCGTCTGTCGCGGGCAGAAGCGCGGCTGCAGCTTTATCCAAAATCAGAGTAAGTATACCGCTTGAAGGTCGAATTAGCTGGCTGGGAAGCCTCTCCGGATCGCGTGCACCGGTTAAAACTTCCTTTACAATCTGAGCCTTATCCGCACCGGAGATAAGAAAGAAGACCGAGGAGGCGTGGTTGATGGCGGGCCAGGTGAGAGTAATGCGCCAGGTGTCCATTTGCGGTACGTGATTGGCCGTGACCAGCCGGCCGATTTCATGCAATGCTCCGGTGTGGGGGAAAAGCGATGCGGTGTGTCCATCCGTCCCCATACCCAGGGCCACCAGATCGAAGCGCGGGCTTTCGGCGCCCTCCAGGCGGAAGCTGTTGCGCAACTCTGACTCGTAGCACGCGGCGGCCGCCTCAGGCGTCAGTTCGCCCTCGATTCGGTGAATCTGACTGGGATGCAGCGGGACGTGATCCAACAGCGCCTCGCGAGTCATCCGGTAGTTGCTCGCGGCGTCGTCGGGGGGCACAGCGCGCTCATCCACCCAATAAAGGTCGAGATGTTCCCACGGCATGCGTGCACGCCACGGCAGGGCAGGATCGGCCATCAGTTGAAATGCCGCCTTGGGCGTCGATCCGCCGCTGATGGCGATGCGGGCGTGTCCCCGTCCGGCCACGGCTTCTCCGGCCATCTCGACGAAATACTGCGCCGCCCGGCGGGCCAGCGACGCCGCGTCTGCCTCCACGTAGTACTTGATCCTGAGCTTGCTCGACATGAACGTGGTTCCTCTCCTCCCTACTGTACTCGGAAGTTATCGGCTGGAGCTCAACCCTCCTGCCGGGGACAGGAGTCTGCTGTGAGTCATTCCATCCAATCGTCCGGCACGACAAGGCACTACTGGTGTAGACTGAGTGTAACCCCAGAAGCCGGCTCGGGAGAGCCGGCTCGATTGTGTCGGGACGTGGCTCAGCCTGGTAGAGCACTCGCTTGGGGTGCGAGGGGTCGGCAGTTCGAATCTGCCCGTCCCGACCATTTATTCGCAATCGTTGTGCGTGAATCCCGCTTAACGGCGGGATTTTTCGTTTTTCCTGCATTTTTCCGCAAAACGGAACCGGGCCAAGGGGCTGTGGAAAGCAGCTTTGGCTTCCACATCTCCCGGGCCCGGCGCGGTTGTGAATTTCTGGTGCGTTTTACGTGTGGTCGTAGAACCGAAAGAACAGAGACTGCTTCGAGACCGGTTCAGCCCTGGCCACCAGTTCCGCCACCTGCTTGTCGTTCAAGGGCGTAAACTCCCGCGCCAGTTGCACGTTCTCTTCGAGCTGGGCAATGGTGTCGCAGCCGATGATGACCGTGCTGACCGGACGCGACAGCGTGTAATAGAGCGCCTCGCGCATGGAGAGCGTGCCCGGCGTCGGCGCCAGCACCATCCCTTCCCACGAGTGTTTCTGCTGCTCAAGGGGCGGCGGCGTCCAGGTGGAAAGAATGCGGCCGCGGCCGGGGATCTTCATTCCGATAATGCCCATCTGCCGCTCTACGGCCAAGGGCAGCAGTTGCTCGTTGAAGCTATAGTGGTGCGGGTCGGCCGCGTTCATGGCCATCAGAATGGTGTCGAACGGATGCCGCTTGATGCACTCGATCAGCGCGTCGGGCCGGTAGTGGCCGGTGATGCCCAGGTGGCGCACAACCTTCTGCTCCTGCATCTCCAGCAGCGCTTCCATTGCACCACCCTTGGCGAAGATCTCGTCCACGTTGGCCTGGACGCCGATATCGTGCAACTGCCACAGGTCCACGTGGTCGGTTTGCAGAAGTTGCAGCGACTTCTCGATCATGCGCATGGAGCCGTCGCGCGTGCGTTCCTTGGTCTTGGTGGCCAGGAAGGCCTCGTTGCGGCGGTGGGCCATCACCTTGCCCACATACTGCTCGCTCCAGCGCTCGTCGCCGCCGTAGATCGACGAAGTGTCGATGTAATTCACGCCCAGGTCCAGAGCCCGCTCGATGATGGGCACAGCCACGTCGAAGTTGTTGGCCCGCTCCAGCGAAGCCTGGCCGCCCAGCGAGAAGATGCCGACCTTGTAGCCCGTCTTGCCCAGGTTGCGCGTCGGCATGGCCGCGGGCGTTTTGGGATTCAACGGCAGCGCGGGAAGCTTTCTGGGTGCGTCGGCCAGCGCCGATTGCGTCAGAAGCGCGGCTGTCACCGCTCCGCCAACTTTCAGAAATTCGCGCCGGCCCTGCTTGCGCGCTGTATCCGTATGTTTGTCGCTCATCCGACCTCCTCGCCGATCTGCTTTCCCTGTGAGCCCCATCATACCCGGCGGCCGCGGCGCGGAACAGCCAAAAATGCGCGTGCGGCCGCCAGTTTCCTCACTGCTTTTTGTCCAGTTGGAAGAGCTGGAATTCGCGGATGTGCGCCTCGCTCGAACTGGACAGGATGTGCAGCCGCACCTTGCTCGCGGTGACAGGCGAAAAGCTGTCGATCTTCTTGTGTCCAATGGCGAAACTCTCAACCACCAGCTTCCACGCGCCGTTCTGCCACGCTTCAATCGCGTATTGCTGCACGTGCTGCCCGTCGTTCAGCCACTCCATAGTGAGAGCGTGGTCGAAGGTGATCGGCTTGGCAAAACTCACTTCCAGAATGGAGGAGTGCGAGCCAGTGGGCGCGGACCAGAAGGTGTCCGCATCGCTGTCCAGGGCGTTGGCCGTATTGGCATCGGTGGACACGTGTTGCGTGGCCAGGTTGTGCGAGTAGCGTGAGCGGATGGCTTCGCCGAACTCCTTCAGCCGCGCCACATCCGCATCCGGCAAGAGGCCGCGGTCATCCGGAGCGATGCCCAGCATCAACTGGCCGCCGTGACCCACGGTCTTTTCGTACGTCTCCACCAACTCGTCCACGGACTTCAACGTCGCTTCATCGTTCGGGTGCCAGAACCAGTGCAACTTGTGCAGTGGAGTGTCCGCTTCCACCGGACGCCAGCGCAACACTCCGTGCCGGTCGATGACGTTCCAATTTTGATAGGGAATGCCGCCGCCTTCATTGCCCACCCAGCGGATATCGCCGTACTCGAAGAGGCCGGTGTCGGCAAAGACCAGCGTGTTGGGCTGATAAGTGCGTAGCGTCTCGATAATCTTGGCGAAGTCATAAGTATGCCCGCCGCTGCCGGCTCCATCCAGCCAGAACTCGACCAGGTCGCCATAATTCCCGGCTAACTCTTCAAGTTCGGAAAGATAGTACTTGTCATACGCCGCCGGGTCCTTGTAGCGCGGATCGTGCCGGTCCCACGGCGAAAGATAGACGCCGAACTGCAAGCCCTGCTTGTGGGCCGCATCGGAGGTCATCCGCACCAGGTCGCCCTTCCCTCCCAGCCACGGGCTCTTGGCCACGCTGTACTCGGTCTGCTCGGTCGGCCACAGGCAAAAGCCGTCGTGGTGTTTCGACACCAGCACCATGTAGCGCGCGCCCCCGTCCTTGGCAACCTTCACCCACTGTTCGGGATCCACCTGCGTGGGGTTGAAGACCTTGGGATCAGCGGTTCCATCGCCCCATTCGCGATTCAGAAACGTGTTGGTGCTGAAGTGGACGATGACGCCGATTTCCAGGTCCTGCCACTCCACCTGCTGCGGCGCCGGCTTCACGTCGGAGAAGTTCACCGTCTGCGCCGGCAGCGAGGATAAGCCGGCAAACGCCAGCACGGCCGCCGGTAAAACGCTGGAGAAATGCTTCATGTGCGTCCACTTCCTGAGGGGATTTTCTACTGACTTGCATTGTAAAAGGCGGGGGCGGAGGAAGGGCAGGCAAGTGCTTCGGAAGGAGGCGATGGGCCAGTTGATGACTCGTCGTCTTGGCGAGATACCCTTCAAACTACCACCGCGCTCGCTTTTGAACATGAGCTTTGCTGGCGTACGAGATTTGACCACTACCTTATGCTGAGGCAAACAGGTGTTGGCGCAGACCCTTCAATGGATTTGAAGACCTTTGTAGCCGGTCCAGTGCCTCTCGCGCCAATCAACAGGATGATGCCGAAGACAAAGCTCCATTTCTGTAGTCGGTACTTTCTATAATTTGCCTTTTCGTACTTATGCTTGTTCTCCTTCATTCTGAGGATGTGCTGCTTCCGATTTTCGATAAAATCTTCAATTGGTGCAGAGGCATCCTGTCCTGTCAGTGGAATAGATTCAATACCCTCTTGGGCCAAGTTATTGAACTGTTGAAGATCAGATTCAGAATGGCATTGATCGTAGTGCGCAAAGTGTGCAATCGGGAGCCATTCCATACGCCAGAGACCTACCAGCCCAGAAACGAGCAGCGCCATCCAACTTGTGAGTTCGAGAAAGGCTGCAACGATGTTGATGTTGTCGAATTTGGCAGTTTGCACGGCCAAGGCCAGTATTGTGAAGATTAATCCCAAGAAATATAGTTCGAGCTTCGCCTCCAACTGCTGTCCGTACTCCTGATCATTCATCGCAACACCTCACCTTCGATTGTTCCCGGCCTTCTATTCAACATGGCGGGTGGCCCATCCCTTCCCCGCCACTGAAGATGGGTGCCCCATCCTTTCGCAGCTTCATCGCGAAAGGGTGGGAGAGCACGGCACCCATGTCTCGCTCTCGTCCCTATGCCCGGAACTTGCGCAAAGCTTCTTCAAGCCCGCTCTCGTAGGCGTCAATGAGCTTGTCCCAGGAGGCATTCGCCTCAGCATCGATCTGCTGGCGCCGCGGGTCCGCATCGAACCAATCAATCGTTCTCTCAATCCCTTGGGCGAACGGAACTTTGGCGCAGTAGCCGGGGACAAAGCGCTTGATCTTGCTGTTATCGAAGACCACGCTCACGGCCTTGTCCCCAGTCAGGCTGCCCACTTCCTCCGGCAGGCAAGCGCCGATGAAATCCGAGGGGATGTGCACGATCTGCGCTTCCACTCCCGCAGCTTGCGCCGTGATGCGATAGAACTGGTCCCAGGTCATGACTTCGTCGCTGGTGATGTGGAAGGCGTGGCCAATGGCTTGCTCGTGCCCCAGCAGGCCCACCAACCCCTGCGCAAAATCGCTGTTGTGCGTAATCGTCCACAGCGAGGAACCGTCTCCCGGCACAATGACCTTCTTGCCCCGCCGCATCCGGTCCACAGCCGTCCAGGACTTCTGCCAGCTATTTACCGCCAGCACAATCTGCGTGTCGCCATAGGTCAGGGAAGGGCGCACAATGGTGATGGGAAATCCCTCTTCGCGATAGGCCTGCATCAGACGGTCTTCGCAGGCGATCTTGTCGCGCGAGTACTGCCAATAGGGATTGGCCAGCGGCGTCGATTCCGTGATGAGATAGTGGCCGACCGGCTTTTGATAGGCGCTGGCCGAGCTGATGAAGATGAATTGATGGGTTCGGCCGCGGAACAAGCGGATGTCGCGTTCTATATCGGCCGGGGTAAAGGCGATCCAGTCCACGACGGTGTCGAAGGACTCGCTGCCGAGCGCCTGGGCCACGGCCGCTTCGTCGGAAATGTCGGCCGCGATGGTGCGGACGTTTTTAGGAAGGTCGGCGGCGCGGTGACCTCGCGTCAGAAGGGTCAGGTCAATCTCTTGTTCCGCGGCCAGCTTCGTGGAAGCCGTGCTGATGTTCCCGGTGCCACCAATGAATAGGGCTTTCATGTCGCCTCAATTGTAGAGCAGAGCTATTCGGGTGGGTGAAATCCGAGGTAGCATCCGGAGCATGGCTCGATCCGCATCTCGGAAGAGCAAGAAAACCTCAATATTGCTGATCTGCTGGCTTGCTGCTGTAAGAGAAGTTCCTTGCCCTGGTGAGACTGGCGACGGGGACGTCGCCAGTACAGCCGACCGCGAGGTCGGCGTTACTCCCAGGTCTTGCCGGTCACGATGCTGGCGGCTTTTAAGAGGCCGAATTTGGCTGGGATCGCTTCCCTGCGGGGCGTAGGCCCATCTGGTAATAGGCAATACACTTTGTAACGCACAAAGGCCGCTCCCACTGGGAACGGCCTTTGCGCTGGAGTGAACCAAGGTTGGTGTGAATCAGTCGCCGGCGACGGTTTCTTTCTGCTCGACGGGCTTGGCTGGCGCGATTGCATTCAGGCTGACCAGTCCTTCGACCGGCTTTTCGCCCAGGATGTGCTCGCGATAGAGCTTGGCCATGCGGGCGTTTTCGGCGGCATCGATGTGCTGCTTGCCATCGCGGGCGCGAATCTTTTCTTCGCGCGCGTTCTTGGCGATGCCCAGGTTGTCCAGTGTGTGGTTGGCCTCGGCGTTCACGTCGTTCATGTTGAGCACCAGGTTATTGCCCTCGAAAGGCATGTTCACCTTTTTGCCGCCGGCGAAGATCTCGTGGCGGCCGTGCTCCTCGTACCACTTGGTGAGCGTGGCCGTCATGTGCATCTTCTCAATGATGTTGCGCCAGCCGATGCCCGTGTTGTAGGCGCAGAAGCTGATTTCGCCTTCCTGCGTGGCATAGGGAATAATGCACTGCTCGGTGCGGCGGAAGTCGTAGTTGAACAGATCCTGGAACCACATGCCGGCGATGAAGAGGAAGTTCCAGCGGTCCTGGCGGCGCAGCTTGATGTCTTCCAAAGTGCGGTCGCCCTTGACGCTGCCGTAGTTCTTGCCGGTGGCGTTGAAGGTCTTGTCCATCTTCTTCAACATATCGGTGATCTTGAAGTGCGTGGGCGACTGGAAGGGATCGTAGTTGCGCAAGAGAGCGAGCGCAAAGCCGATGACCGACATCCACTTGCCGCGGGCAGCATCGTTGACCTTGGCCAGATCCTTGGCCACCTTGCTCATATTCAGGAAGGCGGTGACAGGAGCGGCTTCTTTGGTTTCCTTGTCGATCATCATGGCCATGCCGATGCCGCAGTCGGGGTGGCAACCGCAGCTCAACTGGCCCCACTCGGCCTTGGGCCCGTGAATGAGGTCGGCCCAGTCAGAGAAGGTGCTCATGAAGCTGATGGGGAACCAGTCGCGGTTCGGCTCGCCAAAGCCCATCTGCGCCTTGATGTCGTGCGCCATGTGGCTCAGGGTATAGCGCTGCGCGATGCGGCGCTCGTCGCTGATCTCTTCGTCGCGGCCCGTGAAGCTGACCGGCTGGAAGCTCAGGAAGCTGATGGTCTTGGGGTTGTCGAGGGCGAACTGGATGATGCGGCCCACCTGCTCGTTGTTGATGCCGTTGATGATAGTGGTGACCGGCACGATTTCAACGCCCGCTTCGTGCAGGTTGTTGATGGCCTGCAACTTCACGTCAAAGAGGTTGCCCACCTTGCGGTGCGAGTTGGCAGCGTTGCCGATGCCGTCGAACTGGAGGTACACGTAGCGCAGGCCCGCTTCTGCAGCGGCCCGGCACAGTTCCTTGCTCTTGGCGAATTCAATGCCGTTCGAGGCGGCCTGCACGCTGTTGTAGCCCACCTTGCGGGAGTAGGCAATGGCGTCGAGGAAGTAGGGCGAGAGAGTCGGCTCACCGCCGGAGAACTGCACGCTCATCTGACGCCGCGGCTTCAGGGTGGCGGCGTTGTCGAGCATGGTCTTGATCTCGTCCCAAGTCAGCTCGTGAACGAAGCCTACCTGGTTGGCGTCCATGAAGCACGGATCGCACATCATGTTGCAGCGGTTGGTCAGATCGATAGTCAGCACCGCGCCGCGCCCGTGGGTGACGGTCGACGTGCCATGGTGGTGCAGCTTCTCGTCGTTGTGGGCGCGCATATCGCGGCCGGGGAAGTTGTCCTGCAGGTGCTGGGTGAACTCCGGATCGATCGACATCAGATCTTCGAAGTGTCCGTGCTTGGGGCAGTCCTTCACCATCAGGATCTGACCGTCGCGCTCAATGATTTGCGCCTTGATCTCGCCGACCTTTTCGTTGAGCAGAACTTCGTGGGGCAGCTTGCCGTCCAGAATCTGCTTGCGGATCTCCGGAACGCACTTGGGACAGAGCGAATCGGTGGTGCGCGGCCAGCCCAGTGGCGGCTTTTCTTTCTGATAGCTCTTGAGCAGGGGCTTGTCGCTCCACTTGGGAGTGAAGGCGGGATTGGGGCTGATGCGGTTCAGCCGCTCATACACTACCCACGCGCCCTTGGCCGCGTAGACGACGGCTTTCTCGGCATACTTGATCGCTTTGGACATAAAGTGCAATCTCCTCCATCAAACTTGGTGCCGGCGTTGGTCGCTCGGCTCAACCCTGGCCTGTTCAACTTTTGACGCGCCCATACGATGGGGCATTCCAGGGGCTGAAATTCCAGTTCTAGAGTACCCGCGCCCCGCGGTCAACCCAACGAACCTGCAGCGAACGGCGAAATACGCCGCTAAACGGTAAATGGAGCGGGGGGAACGGGATGGAGATTCTGGGAGAGTGCTATCCCGGGGGCCGGTCCTGGCGTGCGGCAAAAGATGTGCCCTACGGCGTTCCCGAGGGGTCCGTCTTGGCTACCTGGTTGATAATCCGCTGGATGACCACAATTTGGACGTGGACATGGCGCGCCACGTCGGGCAGAAATTCCGAGACAAAGTTGTCGATGGGCGCCGTGGCCAGGCCGATGCCGTAGCGCGACGCGCTGGCCGGGAGGTTGGTCCTCCGCCCCGGAACATACAGGTTGCCCACCTCGTCCTCGATTGCCGCGCCCACAATGTCGGCGTAGTTCACCATTCCCTCGCCGTTGTCGCCCTGGGTCCACACCACCTGGGTGATGGCGTGGAGAACGCGGCGCCGTACCGTGGCGTTCGGCATGCGGTGGTAGTGCGGGTCCTGATGCATGATGGACGGAATCAGAAAGGTGGAGAAGAACTCGCCGGTGATGTCCTGGGTATAACTGACGCCCACGCTGCGCCCCCAGCCGGCCATGCCGGGGCCGTAGACCGAGTCCGCGTCCGATCCCACGGAGATGGCCGAACTGCCCAGAATCGTGATCGCGTTGAAGGGATCGATCACGTTGCGTATGGCCTGGCGGGCCTTCTCTTTCGGGGTGAGCGGCTTTACTTCCGGACCGGTAAGGAAGCGTGCGAACCAGTAGGTCGGCGGCCGCGTCGGGCAAGGTGCCGTGGGCGCGCCGGATTGGGAGTTTGCAGCAGCCTCATCTTTGGCTCCGGAAGGCGACGCGGCGGGCTTCGCGGGGCTCGGGGTCGGGCACGGGCCTGCCGCTCTCATCACGGGATGAACCGGAACTTGCGGCTGCGGCGCATCCGGCAGCGGATGTTCGGGATCGGCGCCATGCGGGGTCTGACCGGCCAGAACGCCGCCCGCCACCAGAAACAGTACAAACACGCCAAGCCAGGCCATCCGCTGCTCGCGACCTCTGTTCGCCGCGGCGACGGCTCCACTTCCGGCGGGTTGTGTGGCTCCACTCTGCAAAAAAATCGCGCTCCCGGCAGCGGAAGATTCATTTCACGGAGGTTGTCCGGCAAGGCGGCGTGCTGCCTGATCCGTCTCTTTCAGCTCATACCCGGAAGACCGCCGTGATTCTGCGCTACCCTGTCAGACGGATTTTTCTCGGGAAAAGTCACTCTTGCGAGCGACGAGTGCAGGGTATTCCCGCCGCGTCCGACGTGCATCCCGCTGTTGATCAGTGTGGCACCTTCGGATTGTCGGCAATTGACGCGCCGTCGCCCGCATTGCAGACTTAAGGGAAGGTTAGTTACCACAGTTTTTCGCGAGGAGGTTACCTGCCATGAGCACAAATCCGCCTCCGGGTGGCGCAGCCCACCGTATCGAAGAGGCCATTGAACTGATTGAAATGGAGTTGCGCCACGCCATCGCGTATGTCAACGATGCCGTGATTCCGCAGGTGCGCGCCGAATCCATCTCCGCGCTGCGCACCGCCTCAGAAAAGCTGCGCGATCTGGCCGACCGGTTCGACAAGGCAAGGGGTCCGCGCGGCTGATGATTCGAGTCCAAACCAAATTCGTGGCGCAACGACTGGCTGCAGGCGCCGCTCTGGTGTTGGTGCTGCTGGTCGTCTCTGGCTGCGGGCACAAAAGCAAAGTATCGAAGTTGCCGCCGGCGCAAACCGCTCCGCCGATGGCTGGCGCGCCCGCCCCGGAACAATCAGCGCACCTGGGCCGGATTCCCATCACGCCGGTGCCGCCCGGGGGCGTTAGCGCCGACGATATTGAATATGTAAGCACCCACGAGCCCATCTTGAGCGAAGAGGGGCTGGCCACCTGGTACACCGCGCCCTACAAGGGCCGCAAAGCCGCCAACGGCCAGGTCTTCAGCGATCACGCCATGACCGCAGCCCAACGCACTTTGCCCATGGGTTCGCTGATTACGGTCACCAATCTGAAAACCGGCCAGACCGCCGCCATGCGCATCACCGATCGTGGCCCCTTTGTACAGGGCACAATCGTGGATCTGACCATCGCCTCCGCCAAGGCCACCGGTATTTACTGGGCGGGCAGCGCGCGCGTTCGCGTGGATGTTTACAGAGCTCCCAAGCCCATCGGCACCGGCGGGCGCTGGTGCGTGCAGATCGGAGCCTTCACGAGTGAGCATCGGGCGCTGAAGCTCAAGCAGCAACTCATTGACCGCTACCCCGGCTCCCAGGTCATCGAGTTCCCGGGCGAGAACCACTACTGGGTCCGCATCCGTCCCCAGGGCGATAACCGCGAGCAGGCCGAGTTCATTGCCGACCACCTGCATCCGGCCGAGGGCGATGCCTTTTTGACGCGGTTGGATTAGGGAGCTGCAGCCGCTTTATCCCCTTGAGTTTTTCGTGTCGATGTCTGCACAGACTGGGCTACAATCCCTGCGAGGCTGGGGCTTTTTCGCACAAGAATTCACTTGGAGGATGGTATGGAATCTCAGGAACCGAGAGTCCGGCAAAACTATCTGGCAATCCTCGTGGCGGCCATCGCCTGCTTCCTGTTTGAAGCGGGCTGGTACTCGTTCTTCATGCAGTCGTGGCTTAACGGCATCGACCGCACCATGGCGTGGCTCACGGGGCCAGGCGCGATCAACCCCGCTCTTCAGTACGGGACGGCATTGATTTCCGCGGCCGTTATCGCGACAGCTATTTCCTGCGTCACGCAGCTCACCGGAAGGCAGACGCTTCTGCGCGGGGTAAAGGTGGCAGCGCTCCTCTGGCTCGGACTGGTTCCGACTACTCTGGGCACAGAGTACGTCTTCGAAGTTCGCCCTCTCAGCCTGCTGGGTATCAATGCCGGTTTCTGGCTGGGCGGCATGATCGTGATGGGAGCCATCGTCGGCGCCTGGAAAAAGAACTAGGGAGCCGGGTTTTCTACTCTCTACTGCCTACTCCCTGCCTTTCCCTATTGCGGCGGCGGATAGAACGGCAGCTTGTCGTTCTTCTCGTTGGCGCGACGAACAGTCACGTCATCGACCAGCAGAGCCGGTGCCAGTACTGTTTCCGGCACATCGTCCACGGTGAGGTTGGCGACAAACAGATCCTTGCCTGCAGCCAAAACGCCCGAGCGCAGCGCCCGCTGGTCCAGATCGCCCAGCGCCGCTCCGCGAACCAGCTCGCGCTTTCCGTCGGCTCCCACGCGATAGAGCAGGCGCGGCGACAGCCTGCCGCCCATGGTTTCAACGTAATAGACGCTCTTCAGGCCGCGGTCCTTGGCCAGGTCGAGCAGCTTGCGGTTGAGCTCGTCTTTGCTCAAGCCTTCTTTGGCGCTGACTTTGAAGACGCCGATGGTTGGACGAGGCGGTCCGGTAATTCCCGCGCGGCCGTGGCCATTCGAGAGGGGAAAGTCACGCACCGGCTCGCGGCCGACAAGGTAATTCTCCAGCCGTCCCGCGGTGACCAGCTTCACAGCCTGCGCCGGCACGCCTTCATCGTCCGCGGTGTATGCGCCCAGCAGCGCTTTGCCGTGATAGGTCTTCAGACCAGGATCGTCGACCACATCCAGAAACTCCGGCAACACGCGCGCATGGTAGCTGGAGGCAAACGGCCCATTGGTGCGGGCCTCGGTGCCCATCTTGGGCCGCGTGGCCACCAACCCGCCCGCCAGCAGCACTTGTGCCGTATCCGCGCCCGCGTCGGCACTCAGCAGCACAGGGCCGTGATACTCCTCTTCCACCAGCGGCGCCTTGCGCAATTCCGCTAACGAAGCCACCATCCCCACCGCGTGCTGCGCGAAAACCTCGGGCGAGTCCAGGTCCTTGAGTGTTGCGCCCTTCGTCGAGTAGGAGCGGTCCAGCCTCATGCCGTCGTCGGCCTGCGCTCCTACGCCGAGGCTCTCCTGGTAGAACGAAGCGGACTTGCGCACGATAGTCCCTTCGCTGTTCACGAGCCAAGTGATCGTGGTCCGCGCTGTAAAACTCCCCGCTGAATAGCGCACATCGCGCTGCCCTTCCTTCACGGTGGGGTCGGTGCGGTAGAGTCCTGTGTCGCGCGCCACTCTGGACTCCCAGGCCGGCTCGTCCACCTGGAGCCGAAGTGGTTCCTCCAGCCGGATCACAGGCTTTTCCTGGCTGAAATCGTCGGCTTGCGGCGGTGTCTGCACCTGCTTCAGAGCAGCCTGTTTTTGCGCATAAGCTGCCAAGGCGCTCTTGTACGCTTCATCGGTTGCCGCCCACAATGCCGAGCGCATCGCGATCGGATCGTCGTCCAGGGTGGCCAGCTCCAGTGAACCGTCGCCGCGACCGCCCGAGCTGTCGATTTTGTAATCGCCCACGCGGACCGTGACGCGGGCCACGCGCTGATGGCTGCGCTGCGAGCCCTCGCCGGCCCCGAACTCCGCCTTCGTCTGGAAGTTGTCGACCTCTTCAATGCGGTACTGGATAAAGAACGGCTTCTCGAAGCCCGGCAACTGCAACTGGCTCTTGCTGCGGCCCAGCTCTTCCAGCATCGCCTTCAACACCGGGTCCTTTTCGGCGTCGGCACGGGTTGGCTGGGCAGCATCCTGGCAGAATGCGCTTAGGCACGCCCCGCTTAGAATCGCTACCAGAAGTCCTGTTCCCGCAAAAGCTGCAATTGGTCGAATCAAATTCATAGCGCCTCTGTTTCTTTCTACTGACCCCTGACCGCTGATCTCTGCTTTTTCACTATCTCGCGCTCGGAATCGGCAGGATCGGCGGCCGTGCCGTGCCTTGCGGCTGGCGCTGGGTTTCCATCTCGCTCACCAGCATTGCCGGAGCCACCGCGCTGACCGGAACCGAGCCCGACTCCGCGCCGCATTCGCCGTTGAAGACCTCGCTCCTGTCGCTGGTGGCCAGAATCCGCTTCATCGCCGCCAGCGGCGTGCCCACAATGCTTACGCCGCGGACCAGCTCGTCCGGCCGGCCGTCCACGTACACCCGCCACACGACCAGCGGAATGACCTGAAAGGCCTGTGGCGAACTGCGCGTGGTCACGGCGAACCCCGAAGAGATGTCCTCGAAGTAGAGCCCGTAGGGCTTGCTCTGCTTCCTGGCTTCCTCCACCAACTGCTTGCGCAGCTCCGTCTCCGGAACGCTCTTGGTCGAAGTCACAATCAGGTTGCCCTGGCGACCCGTCGGCATGCGGCCGGTCTGCGCTCGGCCGTGGCCGTTGGAGTTGGCAAAGCTGGCAATCGGCAGGCGCGACATGAGAAAGGTTTTCAGGACGCCGTCGTCGATCAGGCCCACACGGCGCGCCTTCTGCCCCTCGTCGTCATACTCGTAACTGCCGCTCAGCCAGGTTTTTCCAAAGGTGGTCACGGTGGGGTCGTCGGCCACGGAAAAAAACGTGGGCAGAACCTCCTTGCCGACTTCCTTGGTAAAGGTCTGGCCCTCTTCGTCGCCGCGCTGGCGCTGCCCTTCCAGCCGGTGGCCCAGAACCTCGTGGAAGAAGACCGCCGCGGCGCGTCCGGACAGAATCGCCGGTCCATTGAAGGGCTCGGTCATGGGCGCCTTGCGCAGCGCTTCCAGGCTCTTGCCCAACTCCCGCACGGCCGCTTCCATCTCTGTCTCGCTGGGCAATTCTTCTACGGTCCTGGCCTCGAAGGTCTGCACACGGAACAGGTCCATGCCGTCGTCAGCACGCGTCAGCGCCAGCATGACCACGCGCGCCAACTGGTGCGGTGCCAGCACCTGCGAACCCTCCGACGACGCAAAGTAGTCGGTTTCGTTCTGCACGCTCAGCATGACCATGTTCCGGTTCACGTCCTGGTACTCGCGGAAGACTTTCGAGAGCGTCTTGACTCGCTGTTCCCATGCCGCGCGGTCCACCTTCACCGCCGGCGCCGGCGTGCCCAGATGTACTTGCGGCGCTTCCTGGCTGAAGTCCGACGAGTTGTCCTCTTCCTTGGCTCGCACCTCGGCCTCGGTCTTCACCCGCAGGTAGTTGTCCAAGGCGGTGCCGTAGCCCGTATTGGTCGCCAGCCACAACGACCGCGCCAGAGCCTCCCGGTCGTCGCCGAGGGGCAACTGCGTGCTGTTCACCGCCGTCCCGCGATGGGTCCCATGGGTGTTGTCCAGCTTCGGTTCGCCCAGACGAACCTGCACGTCGGCCACGCGCTGATGGCTGGCCGTGCTGCCCACCAGTGCACCAAACTGTGCCTGGATTGATACCTCACTGGCGTCGCTCACCGAGTAACTTAGGAAGTAAGGCGGTAACTGCTTTTCATCGCCCTGCTTGCCCAGCGAGGTAAATGCCCGGTGCAGCTCCGTCGTCATGGCATCCATCAAGACCGGGGTTGCCTGCTGCGCGCCTGCAAAGGCCGGCAAGGCAATCGACAAAGCTGTAACCACCACGCGAAAAGCCCGCCTGAGAGCGGGCCGCCTCATCACAAAGGAAGATTTTTCTGGCATTGGCTGGCAAGACTCGAGTAAAAGCATCTGTGGCTCCGATTGTCGCAGAATCCGGCTCCCACGAGGAAGAACCGCATGAGATTTGCACGCCGATGGTTATTGGCGCTCGGTCTTGGACTTTTGCTTGCCGGCCTCACGCCACGAGCCTGGGCAGTCCAGCCCGCTCCGTCCCAGCCTGCGCAGGCTCAACCAGCCGCCCCCTCCAGCCCCCAGCCTGCCTACTCGCTTCCGCCGGAAAAGCTGGCCCGCGCCATCACCCTCAACCGCATTCGGGTGGTTCTGGACATTGTCGGCTCCCTCTGGGGATTGGCCGTGCTCTGGCTGCTGCTTTCAACGCGGGCCGCTGCTGGTCTCTCTGCATGGACTGAGCGCCTGCTGCGCCGCCGCTGGATGCAAGGGCTGCTCTTCTTCGCCGCGTTTTTCGTCATTACCACCCTGGCCGGCCTGCCCCTCGACGTCATCGGCCACCAGGTCAGCCGCCATTACGGGATCAGCGTCCAGGGATGGGGCAGTTGGTTCACCGATCTGGCGAAAGGGCTCGGGCTCTCCGTCCTGGTCGGCGCTCCCGTGCTGCTGCTGTTCAGCTGGGTGGTCCGCGTTTCTCCACGCCGCTACTGGGTCTGGCTCTGGCTGATCACTCTGCCGCTCACGGTTCTCTCCGTCTTCGTTGAGCCGCTGGTGGAGCCGCTCTTCAACAAGTACGAGCCGCTCACCGCGCAACACGCCGCGCTGGTCACCAAGCTGGAAACCGTCGTCGCCCGCACCGGAACCAACATTCCGCCCGAGCGCATGTTCCTGATGAAGGCCAGCCAGAAATCGAACGGCCTCAACGCGTACGTTACCGGCATCGGCGCTACCAAGCGCTACGTCATGTGGGACACGGCTACAGACCGCCTGCCCGACGACGAGATCCTCTTCATCTTTGGCCACGAGAGCGGCCACTACGTTCTGAACCACATCCCCCAAATGATCGCGGGGGAGTCTGCCGCCACGTTCTTCATCTTCTGGGCCTGTGCCGGATTTGCCGGCTTGCTCGCCCGCCGCTTCGGCAGCCGCTGGCAGCTCGGACCGCAAATGCTCGCCTCCCGTCCGGGCTTTCTCGTGCTTCTTTTCGCACTCTCCATCGCCGGCTTCGTTCTGGCGCCGGCCAGCAACGCCTTCAGCCGCCACTTCGAGCACCAGGCGGACATCTACGGCCAGGAAGCCCTTCACGGCCTGGTTTCCGACCCGCAGAGAACCACCGTCTCCGCCTTCAACCACATGGGCGAGGCCTGGTTGGAAGACCCCAACCCCAACTCCTTTGTCGAGTTCTGGACCTACAGCCATCCGTCCGTGCAGCATCGCGCCAACTTCGCCGCCCACTACGATCCCTGGGCCAACGGAGGGAAAGGCAAGTTCTTCGACAAGTAGGGGAAGGCAGGGAATAGGGAGTAGGGATCAGCCTGCTCATTCCGCGCCTTTTTCTGGCGCGGACCGGCCGAAGGCAGTTGGCCGCACCGCAGGTGCTTGGCCCCACAGGAGGAGATCCTGTTAACCTCGTCAATGACGGTCGCGGATTCCCGCGCACTCCAGGAGCTAGCCTTGCAGCGTATCTGTGTCGACATGGATGAGGTCATGGCGGACACCCTCGCCGAGCATCTCCGCCGCTATAACCAGACCTTCGACGAAGACGTGACTCCCGACGACTTGGCCGGAAAGGGCCTGTGGGAGATCACTCCCCTCGATCGCCAGAAACAGCTCCGCGCTTTCCTCGACGCCGAGGACTTCTTTGAAGACCTGGCCCTGATGCCCGGCGCCCAGGAAGTACTCAAGAGCCTCTCCACGCGCTTTGAGATCTTCATCGCTACTCAGGCTATGACCGTTCCCAACTCGCTCGGCCCCAAGTACCGCTGGCTGCAGCGCTTCTTTCCCTTCATTCCCTGCACCAATTACGTTTTCTGCGGCAACAAGTCCATCCTGCGCGCCGACTATCTCATCGACGACCTGCCCCGCAACCTGCTCCGCTTCGAGGGCCAGGGCCTGCTCTATTCCGCGCCCCACAACTTCACTGCCACCGGCTTTGTCCGCGTCAACAACTGGCAGGAAGTGGCGGAGTACTTTGCCCTCATCCGCGAATAAGATCCGCAGCTTGTTTCAAGCGGGATCTGCGGTCTTCCACTATTTGATGTTATAGAGACGCGGATGTGCTGGAAGCGAAACCAGAGTCACAGTATCCTGTCGAGGGCTATGCAGGGTCGCCGCTCCCAGGTGGTCGCGTCAGTATGCATATCTTGCTCTTGGGGTACATCTGTTCAGGCTTCGTGATAACTCGCCGCGAAACCAGGGGGTAACTCTACCTCTGGGTTGTCTAACTGAAGGATTCCTCCAGATTTGCGCGCAGGTCTGCAGCCAGCGGGGGGAGACAGAAGAGAGGCTCTTCCAGGCCTTCCATTTCAGACTCCAGCCTTTCGATCATTTCCGCAGCCGGCAGAGCCTTCGAAAAAAGATACCCCTGGGCATACTCGCAGCCAATGCGCTGGACAAACTCCAGTTGCGGCTGGGTTTCAATGCCTTCCGCCACAACGCTCTTTTCGAGCTTCTTGGCAAGCTGAACGATGGTGCGCATCACCGTCGCGTGTCGCTCGTCGCGCTCCACATTCTTGATAAAGCTCTTGTCGATTTTGATCACGTCGAAGGGAAACTCCAGCAGGTAATGGAGCGCGGAATATCCTTTTCCGAAATCGTCAAGATAAATGGCAATTCCCATCGCGCGCGCGGCTGTCAGCATCTTTGCAGCGGTCTCCCGGTCATTCAGCAATACCGATTCCGTGACCTCGAATTTCAGCAGCTCCGGTTCTAACCTTGAATCTGTCAGTACATCCTTAACGCATTCGAGAAAGCCTTTGCCGGCTAACTGCCATCCAGAGACATTGACACTCACCTTCAGGCTGGATTTGAATCGGCGATTCCAGGCGGCCACCTGGCGGCAGGCCTGAGAAAGCACCTGCTGTCCCAGCGATGAGATAAGTCCGGTCTCTTCCGCAATGGGAATGAATTCCTCCGGCGAAATCACGCCGAACTTGGGATGGACCCATCGGGCAAGCGCTTCGAAACCCTCCAAACTTCCTCTCTGCAGCGAATAAACGGGCTGATAGGCCACAGAGATCGAGCCATCCTGAACCGAGTGCCGCAGCTCTGTCTCAATCTCCATCTGGCGCACTGCCCCATCCAGGATGGACTGGTCGAAGATCCGTACCCGGTTTCTACCCAGCGATTTGGCTGCGTACATTGCCGCATCCGCATTGCGCAGCAGGTGTGCCGTGCCTTCCCCGGCCGCCAGGGCGGCGATTCCGATGCTGCCAACGGCACGGATCGACTTTCCCTCCAACAGAATGGGAGAACGCAAGCGGCTCAGGATGCGTTCTGCGATCGCCTCGGCGCGTACTCCGTCCTGGCAATTGTTCAGCAGAATCACAAATTCGTCTCCGCCAAACCTGGCCACGATGTCTCCCGGGCGAACCACCGACCGCAGCGTATCCGCCACGTGAATCAGTAGCCGGTCTCCAAATACGTGTCCGAGGTTGTCATTAATCGTTTTGAAGCGGTCCAGATCGAGAAACAGGAGCGATCGGTTTCCAGTGTGTTTACTTCCGGGGCGCTCCAGTTCGCGCGTCAGAAGCGCGCGATTCGCCAGCCCGGTCAGATGATCGTGGTGATTGTCGTATTCCAATTGCATCTGGGCGCGCTTCAGTTGCGATTCGCGAAACGCCGTTCTCAACGCAAATACGCCACAGGAAAGAAACAGTCCCGGCACGCCGAAGCGCGCATGGTGTGCGGTGATGAGCACGCTCGATGCCACTGAAGTCAGGGCCAACCCCAGTGAGCTGATGCCATGAATGTAGGCCGGCAGAATCATGCGCGGCAGTTTCCATTTCTCCAGGAGCGGAAGTTTCTCCGGAAGCCGGATGGTGATGGCGCAAAAGATAAGAAACGGATAGCTGAAGGCCAGATCCGTCATCTTTCCGTCCCCCACAAGGCTCGAAGGGACAAGCTGCGTCACCAGGCCGAGAACACAGTAGGAAACCACATAGAGCGTCAGATTGCGAAAGAAAGTGCGGTCTTCGTCTCGCTCCGATGTCGAGTAGCGAATGGCGCACGCGAACAGCATGGCAACGCCCTGAATATCGTAAGCGCGTTCAAGTGCATCCAAGCCTGGGATGAGAAGGATGATCGTAACCAGCAGACCTACCGAGATACATGCCTGGACCATATCCAATATGCCGGTCCAGTCCTCTCTTGAGATATCTGTCGTCCGTGATGCCAGCAACAGGATCGGAAAGGAATATAGCATCCAGAAATAGTCGGCTAGGTTCGGATAGCTCAAGGGCGCGCTTTGGGTAATGACCCACCAAAGGTCGTAGGTCTCTCCGCAGGCCCACAGGAAAAAGGCAATGCCCAGTCCATTCCAGAGCAACTGAAGGTAACTGCGGTGCGATCCCTTCGCCCTTAGCAGGCAAAGTACCGTTGCCAGCAGTGCGGACGTGAGTTGAATCAAACTCGAGTGCAATGCAGAATGAAAGACCGCACAGACAACAAAATGCACAGCGGCCAAAGCAGCTATCGAAACGACCGCCAGATTCTGTTTTGTCATCTTCATTCACTGCTGTCCGGTTTAACTTAGTCGCGTCGCCGTCAAGTTCAAAGCCAAGTATGGTTTATAGCGATTTCAGGGTGTCCACGATTTGAATTGCGTGTGGCTCATTTGCGATGCTTTCGGGATTC